>OIXU01000072.1_pt1 | contig 32071 bp, 27 predicted proteins | sample 1587921 | NCBI WGS metagenome assembly OIXU01 (sample SAMN03283238) | human gut metagenome | biome: human-associated habitat; material: feces | host: Homo sapiens | place: Peru | collected 2012
GTTTCCGTCATCAATAGGAAGTCGGCAATGTCAAGACCATTGACCTTTTGTTCATCGGTGGCATTGTCTTCCAAGATGTTGCTTATGACGACCCTTTTGCAAACAGATTGCAGCAATGGAATTTTTGATTTCCATTTGTCCGTTGCTCCAAGGTCAGGGAACAGAATGATATCCCGACCTCCCAATACCTTGACAGCGATTTGGTTGAGACAGCCATGCATACCTCCAGTTGCCAGCCAGATGAAATTGGGGATGAAATGGGATGCGATTATGGCAGTTTTTTCACTCTCGACAATAGCGACCGACATTGTGGGATGCTGTGCCAGCAAATGCTCACCAAAGAAACATTGGCACAAGTTGAAATCTGGAAGATGAAGAAAAGCATGCGCCCATCCAACATAAGAACGTGGCTCTTTCACACGATGTCCGTCTTTGGGATTATATAGCATGACCTTGCCAGTCCTCACCTTATCATCCTTGTCAACTTGCCAATAAATGGTTGAGCCTCCCCACTTATAGGATGTTCCGACATGATACATCTTCATCAGCCTTTCTGTCTCTTGTTCACCAAAGACCTTGGAAAGGTACTGGTATAACGGATTGATTCCGTAATGAGACAAGGAACGCTCCATAATAGCGTTGGCGATATAGGAAATAGGCTTTTCTACGACTTTCGGTTGGATATTCCTTCTTGTCGGATATGGCAATTTGTCCTTAGATAGAAAGTCTGGATGCTCACGGAAATAGTCTTTAGGAGTATAGTGATAGCCACAACTATGCTCATGGTCGCATTTGCCTACATTGTCAGGGAAGGATACTTCCCCCTCATCATCTATGTATCTTGTGAAACAACGCTTGCGCTCACAATTCGGGCATGTGTAACGATTACCCAATCTGTATTTCTCCAAGTGAAATCTATACTCGTTCATCATCGTAACTGAAATGAATTATTGGTGAATTTCAGCTTTCAGTTCTTTCATGTTTTCAGTTACGCACTTGTCAACTGAAAAACTGAAACAAATGAATACTGAAAACAGGTTGGTTTATGTTTCAGTTGCCTGTCCTGTTTGGAACTTTACTTTTTCGTAAAATCCTTTCTTTGCCTTTGTGATTAGTCCAGACTTCATAAGCTCCTTTATATAGTTCATCACAGTACGGTCTGTAACATGCAGATTCTCCATTCCTGTTTTTATGGCTGTTTTTGTGTCAAAACTGTCTTCCAACAGATACAGCAACTCCTTGGACATAGAATCACAGGTGTCTTCAGCAACAAAGGCTCGGCAGCGTTGATAGCAATTCTCACAGTATTCATTGAGTCGTAATGCTCCTTCTATGGAATCCACATCAATACTTTGCAGATGGCTCTCGCCACAGGCGTATCTTAGAGCTTGGAGCAATAAGGCAATGCGTGCGACGTGGGTATTGTGCTTCATCACCCTCGTTTCAACATCCTCATCGTCCTCTATGGCATTGATGGCATCCACATTTCTGTTCCACCAACCAAAGAAAAGGGAGTGTGCGTCCTTGTCCATATAAAGGATATTTGGACAACATTCATTTGTGTCATTACACCTTGCATAGTCAAGTCCAAAGATTTTCCCGATGATGTCAGCCCATTTTCTTGAAGCCTCGCTCTGGCGCACATGGCTGTCTTCCTCATCCAGCCAGTGTGGAACTTTCTTGGATTTGGGATATACAACCAGAATACGGTCAAGAAAACCTGTATCCATGAATTTGGAAGCCATCAGTTCCTTCATTCGTTTGGTCTGTGTTGTACCGATGATGTTGACACATGGCTCTTCTACACGTTGTGGGCGGTCATTCTTGACACGTGTGTTCTCCAAGTGGCATCCGCTCCAGATGGAAAGTAGGCGTTCAAGCATGGGATTTTTCCCATACCTGTCTGTATTGGCAAGCAGTCCGAGAATTTCATCATAGTTGATGGCTATGCCACGCAAGTTGTTGTAATGCTCCAATACCAGAGCCTCCAATGTAAAGTCATCCAATGTGACCCTTTTCAGAATAGGCTTCTTCATGTCCTTGCTTCCGCTTTCCTTTGTTGCACATGCGGCCTCATACAGGTCAAGTTCATGGCAAAACTTGTCAAACAGCTTTCGTTCATACTCCCGAATTGGCTTGTATGCAAGCTGTAATGGTGGATTTTTGCCCATGTCAGGTCTGCCAACCAATATGATATAAAGGGCGGCATTCGTGTCCCAATCCTGCTTAACGTGAATACGATAGGTATTGCCAAGAGCCGCTGATGCTGCCGACAGCATGGACATGGCGACATAATCCACCTTGAAATTGCCGTGCACCACCATGTCTATGATGATGGACTGCATTTTTTGTGGAAATACCTCAAGAGGGAAGCCTGAGTCCGCTAAAGACTCGGCTTCCATGTTGATTTTGTTACAGAGTTCAAGCGCATCCATGATATTACCAGTTTAAGGGTTTCGGCTTGCGCTTGTTTCCAGCAAGAATGGCTGCGTTCTCCTCCTCAGCCGTGAGAGGTACAGGATTCTTGCGGTTAGTCTCCAGCCACTTGTCAAGTTCATCTTGATAAAGGCAGTAACGCTTGCCCGGCTTGGTGGCAGGAATGCTGCCGTTTCCAAGTTTCATGTAGAGAGTTGCCATCGGCATTTTCAGGTATGCCGATGCTTCCTCCACACTCATAGGTATGTGCGTGTTCGCCTTGTGTGGCTTGTTCTGTGATTGCAGACTGATGATCATCTGCTTCATGCCCACCACTTCGTCCCGAAGCTGGGCAACGACCATTGGAAGGTCGTTGAAAGTTAATTCCTTATTCATTCTGATACTTTGTTAATAACTGGTGCAAAGGAACAGAATGATGCTTCCGTTACTGAGGTTCGTGACTGTCATTTGTCATTTACGAAGGAATAACTCTAACAATGAGGATTATTCGGAAGTTGCATATCTGACACTATCTAACAATTAGAGTGTTAAAAACAAGATAGGCTGGGAAGAAAAGTCAATGTCTGTATCGCTATTCGAAAACAATGCATTACCTTGTGTACCACAAAATATAAATTCAAAAACATTGTAGTTAAAAATGTCATGTACAACAGATTATATTGATTTCGTATGCTCTCAATTAAATGGCATGGGAGAGATTCGCCCTAAAAAGATGTTTAACGACTGGCTTATCTATATTAACGGAAAAGCCAGCATTCCGTGTTAATCCGCGTTGCAAATCCTCTGCAAACTTAGAGTAAAATCTGTGGGGCAGATATAAAATATTACTTAAATTTGTTAGAACCAATATTTATCACTAAATTTCTAGCATAATATATATTTAGTCACAATTAAAATTTCATTCGTATGAATTTACTTAAAGTATTGATGTTTGTTTTTGTCTCGTCTTTAGTTTGTCAAAATGCTTACCCCCAACAGGATAAGTTCGATTCTGAATTGGGACTTTTCCTAAAGGAAAAGAATTATGAAGCAATTCAATTAGGTAGATTTATTACTGGTCATCTCTATCTCACAGCTGAAGTGAATGGAACCAATGCCACTTTTGTTTTAGATACAGGTGCAGGATCTACTGTAATGGAAGAAAAAAAGGAATCGAAATTTAATTTAACGACATCTCTTTCTGAATCAAAAGCCGTTGGTGCAGGAGGCAATAATTTGGCACTTAAGGAAACTTCAATTAAGAATTTCTGCATAAAAAATTATGTTTTACACGATTACAAAATACATCTAATGAATCTTGACCATGTTAATAATGCTTTCAAGAAAGTTGGAATAGCTGAAATAGATGGCGTCATAGGTGCTGACATTTTGATAAGCGGAAAGGCTGTCATTGATTATGAGAAACTGATTTTATACCTCAAAAAATAATTATCCCTCATTTCTCATACTATCTCTCATAATTTTTGTTGTTGACAGTCTGTGTATTACGGCAAAATCATGAGAGATTGAGAGATAAATAGCAAAAACAAAGTCAATCAAACAGACTTGCTGAAAACAGATAAAAGTTAAGCATATTGCAGCGAAACATGCCAAAGGCATGTCCCTACGCTATGGCGTTATCGTTTTGGGAGATTGCACCCTACCAAGAAATTATTTTATTATCAGGGGTTTTTCGCCGTGAAACGGCGAGCGGTTTTTATCCTTGGGGCAAAGTGGACAACCCTCGTAAGAGGGTGGCGGAGGGATTGTGTGGTTGGCGGCATGGGAACTCGTTTCCAATGACGCAAAGCGCACAGTCGCACCGCCAAATGCGAAGCATTCCACTTTGCTCCAAGGCTGTTTTTTAGGTTTTTGTTTTTGATTCCATTCACGATTCGGCAACAATGCACAATCTATCCCCCAGTAATTTTCCACTGAACCAAACAATATCTTGGAACGAGGCTGTATTAAACCCAAATCGGTCATAAATCCTCACACTACCTAATGACCGATTTGGGTTAAACCAGCTGTTGGGCGGCCAACCCACCTTCCGACGTCTCCTTGTAGAGCGAGGGCAGGTCGTGGCCTGTTTGTTTCATTACTTGCACCACGCGGTCAAAGCTGACGCGGTGCTTTCCGTCGCTAAACGTAGCATAGAGATTCGAGTCGAGAGCACGTGTGGCAGCGAAGGCGTTGCGTTCGATGCAAGGAATCTGAACCAGTCCACAGATGGGATCACAGGTCATGCCAAGGTGGTGCTCAAGCCCCATTTCAGCGGCATACTCAATCTGTGCCGGACTGCCTCCGAAAATTTGGCAAGCGGCGGCTGAGGCCATGGCGCATGCAACGCCCACCTCCCCCTGGCAACCCACATCGGCACCTGAAATGCTGGCGTTCTGTTTCACAATATTGCCCACAAGACCTCCAGTTGCGAGGGCATGCAAAATCTTGATGTCGGAAAATTCGTGACCTTTAGCAAGGTGGTAGAGCACAGCTGGCATGATGCCGCACGAGCCACAGGTGGGAGCGGTGACGATGGTGCCACCCGATGCGTTTTCCTCGCTTACGGCTAAGGCGTAGGAATAAACCAAGCCACGTGTCTGAAGGTTCCTGCGGTAGCCTTGAGCCTTGACATAATAGGTGAAAGCCTTGCGTTGAAGGTTGAGCGGACCAGGCAGACGGCCCTCTTGCTCAATGCCGCGCTCCACACTGCGCTTCATAGCTTCCCATATCTCCTGCAGGTAGTCCCAGATGCCAGAGTCTTCGTGCTCGTTGACATATTCCCAATAAGCACGACCGTTGTCGTAACACCATTTCTTAATGTCGCTCAGATGACTCAACGGATAGATGTCGGGCGATGGGGGTAACACACCGGTGGGGTGGTCGCCCTCTGAAAGAGAGCCTCCGCCAACGCTGTAAACCGTCCAGGATGTGTTAGGACGACCATTGGCATGAATGGCGTTGAAAGTCATTCCGTTGGGGTGGAATGGCAAAAACTTGGTGGGTTCCCACACAATGGTGGTGGGTGCAAGGGGGGTCAGCACTTCCTCAATGGCCACGTCGGTCATGTGACCTTTGCCTGTTGCGGCCAAACTGCCATAGAGTGTTACGCTGAAAGATATGGCACCCTCGTTTTGGGCGGCGAAGATTTGGGCCGCCTTCTGAGGACCCATAGTATGGCTCGAAGAAGGACCTTTGCCTATTTTATAAAGTTCGCGTAGTGATTTCATAGTTGCAAAGATACTGCAAATAAGACGGAGAACGAAATGATTCGAATCATTTCGTTCTGTAACGTGCATTTTATTGCCTCTTTATGCAAGGCATGTGAGCGGTTTGCCCCACTGGTTTTCCATTAACCCACTGTGGCAGTTCGCTTTTCACGGCGGTGCTGGCGCTTGAAGTTGCGGAGCACTCTCATACCCACGATGGGCCAAGCCGGTATGTGCTTGATTTGGTGGCGCACCATGGGTATATCCCAGAGCAGCATGAGGGCGGCGAAAAACATGCCGGCAAGCAAAGTCCAGCCAAACAGTATCTTGATGCTTTGCGCCATAAATCCTTGTACCATGCCTTCCATCATTTGCGGAAAATCAATGTGCGTAGCACTCATCCTCACGCTGTCGATATAACCCGAACAGCGCGCAAAACCGTCGCCCACATAGTATTTCATGCCTCGGCTATGGAGTGCGGCACCCATCAGTCCGCCCACAAACATGTGCAGCACGTTGAACACCGAAAGCGCCTGGAAGAAGTGCTCAAACGACATGATTTCGTGCAGACACCACATAAACGCGATGCACAGCACGGCATAACTGAATCCACGCCACACAAGCGGCACGCGCAACTGCGTGATGCTGATGCCCGAATCCACAAGGAAGTAAAATCCTCCTGCATAGAGGCAAAACGCAAACAGCACAAACGCTATCAGTTTATACACATTCCAGCGCATCACCTTTAGCCAGCCCAGCGAAAACAGGCACCCTGCCAGTATGCCTGGCAGCGACCATTGGTTGAGCCCTTCGTAAGTGAGGTCGGTATAGTGCATCACTTCCTCATAATATACCATTTCAATCACGTGTTCGCACGAGAACAGTGCTTCCACCACGCCGATGAGCAAAATCACCGGCACCACATTGTGGTATTTCCACATGGCAGGCTCAATATATGGCTTGGGGTGCTGACGCATACGAATGAGGCACAGGGCAAAGGTAATCAGCACGGTGCCTGTCACCAGTCGGAACTGGCGAGAATGCCACCAGTCGAGCCAGTCGCCATAATTGAGCAGCCACGCCACCTGTAGCCAGAATGCAATCCAAAGCAACGCGCCGAACCAGTCGAGTCCTTTCAGCGGCACAATCTGAGGCATGGCACGGAAGGGCTTTGTGAGCAGGGCTTGCACGAGCAGCACAATCAGCATCAGCAATATCACAAACCAATGCATATAGGTCCAGTGCATGTGATAGGCAAACCATGCGGCGAGATAGCCCGCCCCCTCTATAGAGGTGAGCAACACAATGTGGAGAATAGGGAAAAACACACCGAAATCACGTTTGGGTGTCATCCATAGTTGAATATTTGACATGCACTCGAATGTGCCTTGAATCTTTGCCATGCCGCACACCACGCACAGCGCCCACAACGCCGGTAGAGGCATTTTGATGGTGGCAAGCAGGTTGCAGACCACAATCACCGCCGCCGACACCATCAGCAGGCTCTTGTTGGTGAAACGAAATTTCATGCGAAACAGTACAGGGAAATACAGTGCCATGCCAATAAGCGTGGCATAGAGGCACATCTGCACATCTTCACGCATCAGACTCCACTCCCCCACCACATCGTTCATGGCACCGAGATACATGCCGTTGGCAAACTGAAAACAGAATGCAAGCAGCAGATATATCCACGGCCGTATGAACTTCGGCACAAACTGCCGATACATGGGCATGGAGAAAGTGGTGGGCGGTCCGCCAGCCTTGGGTTTTCCGCCCGTTTTTGGTTTCTTGTTATCGATGTCGGTCATCTTTTTCACTTATTAATCACACACACCACATTCATGCCGGCACGGAGTTTGCTCTGCGCTTTCTTGTCGGCATCGAGGTGGATTCTGACGGGTATGCGTTGCTCCACTTTCACGAAATTGCCTGTGGCATTGTCTTGTGGAATCATTGAGTAGGCAGAGCCTGTGGCATCGCTGATGCGCTCCACCGTGCCCTTGAATGCCACACCGGGGACGGCATCGACCGTGATATTCACCTTCGAACCCACGTGAATGTTGGGCAACTGCGTTTCACGATAGTTTGCCACCACCCACAATTCAGAATTGTCCACGATGCTTGCCATGGTTTGCCCCGGCTGCACGAGTTGGCCCACATGTATGTCCTTCTTGCCCACCACGCCATCGGCTGTGGCAATAATCACGGTGTAGGAGAGATTGAGTTTCGCCAACTGGATTTGGGCGCGCGCCACCTTGACGGCAGCCTGGTTCTGCGTGAGGCGATGCCCCTGCTCGGTTTCGGTTTTGGCGAGTGTGCCACGACTGCGCACGGCTTGCTCATAGCGTGCTTGCGCCTCAAGATAGGCGGTGTGCACTTTGTCGTACTGCTGTTGGGTCACCGCGTCGCTTTTCAACAGTTGGGCATAGCGCTGGTCGTCGATTCGGGCGTTTTCCAATCTGACGCTCGCTTCATCCACGCCAGCATCGGACACGCTCATATTCTGACGCGTAACGCCAATGGTGGAACTGGTGACATCGCCACCAGCCAACTCACGCTGCAAATTAGCCTCGGCTTGCGCCAGTTGCAACCGGTATTCGCTGTCCTCAATCACCACCAGGGTGTCGCCCTTGTGCACTGGTTGGTATTCATTGAAACGGATTTCCTTGATGAATCCGCCCACACGGGCATTCACCGGGGTGATATGCTGCTGCACGGTGGCGTTGTCGGTGTATTCGCCTTCTTCAAATTGCAAGAAATGGTCCACCACCAGCCATGCGCCAGCGGCAAGAACGGCAAGCACACAAATGTTGTATATCAAACGAATGAGTATCTTCTTTTTCATCTTTTTTTGATTGTATTTTTTAAAATGCGAGTTAAACCCAAATCGGTCATTAGGTCATGTAGGGATTTTTTAGATTACTTCTTGCGGTCTTTCGGCTTTTATAAGATGCCTTTCGCTTGTTTTTAATTCGTAATAGCTCGCTATCACTCATTAAAAGACAAGCAAAATTCATTCTTCTAAAATCCCGAAATACCACAAGCCCTAATGACCGATTTGGGTTAAATTTTTCCAGTCACGTATTTCACATTATAATATGTGTAGGCGATATTGATTTGCGCGTTCACCTCTTGCAGCTCGGCATTGAGTTTCACGTTCGACGCATCAATCATATCGGTGATGAGCGCCAACTGGTTGGCGTAGCGATTTTGAACCACCTGAAAGTTTTGGTTCGCCAACTCCACGCTTTTCTGCTGAGTGCGCAGTTCCACATACGCCTGCTGGTGCATGGTGTAGGCTTGGTGCACCTGATTGTTCACATTCTCGTTGGTCACGGCATGTGCCTCTTGACTCTGACGCAACTGTGCCTCAGCCCTGCGAACGGATTTTGGAGTCTTGAACAGCGAACTGAGGGAGTATTTCACGCCCACGCCCACATACCACACATTGAAATTCTTGTTGATGGGCGGAATGTCGTAGGTGAACGGTCCCGTAAAGTTGTCGGCAGCCACTACTGCCACTTTAGGTAGGAGTTCGCTCTTGGCGAGTTTCAACTGCAGCTCTGCCACATTGGTCGCCAATTCCGACTGGCGGATTTGCGGCGCATTCACCAGCGCATCAGATTGCAAATCCTTTTCCGACATCAGTTCATAGCCTGTGGAAGTGAGGTCGATATCGGGAACGATGATGGCATCTTCAATCCCCAGCGCGTTACACAACTGGTGGCTCAAAATACTCTTTTGGTCCTCCAACTGGCGTTTGCCCAATTTCAGCGACTCCATTTGCAGTTCGTAGCGGGTGACGTCGTTTTTCAGCGCCATACCCTGTGTCTGCTTAGCCTTGATGTCGGCAATGAGGCGTTCGGTCAGGGCGATGTTGCTGTCATACACCTTGATGCCGTTGTCGAGTTTCGACAGTTCCAAAAACTGCCCGATGGCGATGAAGCGAAGTTGGTTGCGCGTGAGTGTAACGGCATTTTCAGCCACCGACTTCTGGAGTTCGGCAAGTTTGATGCCTGTGGAGATTGCCCCACCGGCATACACCACCTGCTGCGCCTCAAGGGCGAAGGAATTGCCAAAGTGAGGTTGGCTTGCACCCTTGGCGTGACTGAAGTTGCGGTCGGTGATCAGCACATTGCCGGTATAACTCAGCGAAAGTGAGGCGCCAATGTCGGGCAAGCGTTTGTTTTTGGCTTCTTCTATGCCTTGCGTCGCCACGCTCACGCCCGTCTTAGTGGCATTGAGTGTGTTGTTGCCACTCTCTATCATACTGAAAAGTTCGTTGGCAGTAAGTCTGCGCTGTGTCTGCGCCATGCCGTAACTCGGCATCAGCATACACACACAAGCACAGCATAATAATCTCTTGTGCATTGTCAATAAAAAATGTTTGATTCAGTGATGTGTAAAATTTCGGTGCAAAATTACCCACTTTTCACAGCCCAACAATTTTAAATAAATCCACAATAATTGACTATTTGGGAACACCTGTGCTGATATATTACATATTTTTCTGATATTTGCGGTAAAAATCAGAATTATCCACATACACCGCAAGCATAGCATAGATGAAAGGTAAAGACATAGAGATGCGCTCCAACCGAAAAGTGAGCCTCACATCGGAGCACTCACAGGCATGGTTTAGCGAGGCTACGGCTATCGACTACGGTATGATTGTGCTCTGCCGTGAGGGCGAGGCCACCATAGGCGTGAATTTCTTGGAATGGCGATTAAAGAAGGGCTCGGTCATCACTCTTTTCCCCAACGATGTGGTGGCGGTGACCAACCGTACCGACGATTTCGGGGTGGAGATTCTGAAATACGGAGCGTCGCTGCTGCGTGAGGCAAGTCTGCAACTGGAGCAAACCGTGTATTCGCAACTGAAAACCGACCGATGCCGCACCGAGTCGCCCATTCTCACCAATATCATCAACAATATGTTTGCGCTGCTCCGACTGTATTTCGAGCAAGAGGGTTGCATCTGCCTGGAGCAACTGGTGACGCTGCAACTCAAAGCCTTTTTCCTCGGCTTTTACGACTACCTTTACCGCAACCCCGAAGAAAAGAAAACCGAAACTGAAAGCCCACGAATCCGCGAACTGTTCAACCGCTTCATGAGGGCACTGGAGAACCGCTACCGCGAATCGCGCGACGTGAGTTATTATGCCGACCTGCTGAACGTGTCGGCAAAGTATTTGGGCATCGTCACACGCCGCATCACAGGCCACACCGCCAAAAGCGTAATCGACCATTATGTGGTGCTGCAAATCAAGCAATCGCTTGCCACCGAAGAAAAGTCAATCAAGGAACTGTCGTGGGACTACCACTTCTGCGACATCTCATTCTTCTGCCGCTACTTCAAGCAGCACACCGGCCTCACCCCCCAACAATTCCGCAAGCGCTAATCCACCCCCAATCAGTCTTTCAAGCACGAAAGCGGAATAACTTTCACTCCATCGGGACGAGTGTAAGCCATGCTGCCACCAGTAAGAATAATAAGCAAGTCTGGTTCACGGAGAGGAACTTGTTTTTCTGTTTTATTATGCTCCTGTACAAGTCGTTTGATTTCTAACAAATGCTTAGCACCTTCTTCAATTTCTCTACTACCAAGCTTACACTCAATAAGAGCATATCGCCCATCATCAAGATGGAGCACCAAGTCGGCTTCCAAACCGTAGCGGTCACGATAGTAAGATAAATGGTTACCGAAGCCTGGAGTGTAAGCACGAAGATCTCGTGCACACATTTGCTCAAAAATAAACCCGAATGTCTTAAGCTGCATTTCCAAACCATCGGCGTTTACTCCCATTGCCGCAACAGCTATAGAAGGATCTGAAAAACCTCTTTTTGGCATACTGCGAACGGCTGTTCTACTTCTGATAGCTGGGCACCATGCGTCAATATCTTGAATAACATATAGTTTTTCCAATACACTGATGTAATTATCCATAGTGTCCATTGACAAGGATATGTCGCCAGAAGATGTGATATCTGATAAAATATTGTTTTTTTTAGCTATAGTACTAACATTACGAGCATAGGAACGCATTATTTGCCTGGCGATTTTCGGATTACGCTGCTTATTGTCAATTGATGAAATATCTATTTCGCAAACACTATTCACATAGTCGCTGGCTATCAACATTCCCGACTTCTCAGACATTTGCAAGGCCACTGGCCACCCTCCACGGCAAGCCACTCTAATTAATGAAGGAATATTTAATTTGCTGGTAGCACCATCAATGTCGTAATCTGGATTGTCAAACAATTCTCTTAGAGAAACCTCTCCTGTTGAATCTTTTGACTCCCAAAGACTCATAGGATACATTTTCATACGTGATATACGACCGACACCGCTGTGATAAATCTTTTCTTTGTCAACAGTGTTACTGCCTGTAAGAATGTATTGACCAGGCTTTCCTCCAGAATTGTCAACAGCAATGCGCACTGCATCCCAAAGCACCGGTGCGTCCTGCCATTCATCTATCAAACGAGGTTGCTCTCCCTTTAACAGTAACGACGGCATCGTTGCTGCGGTCATAAGAATCTCCTCTCTTTTATCCGGATCTTGCAGTTTTAGCACGCTTTGAGCCTGCTGTTGAGCAGTAGTCGTCTTTCCTGTCCATTTTGGACCTTCTATGAGTACAGACCCAAAAGCCTCTAACCTTTCTTTCAACACATTGTCTGCAATTCTTGGTAGATATTCCATATTAGTATTGTTTTGAATGCAAAAATACATTATTTCTCTCAAAATCCCAAGCCGTTCGGTGTTTTTGTGGTATTTCGTTCGGTGTTTTTGTGGTATTTCGTTCGGTGTTTTTGCGGTATTTCGTCCGGTGTTTTTGCGGTAATCTACACTGTTAACCATAAACGAAAACGCTATAACGTAGGGACATGCCTTTGGCATGTTTCCAATGCGTTGACACATTGCTGGTTGCATCGGAACATTCGAAAGGCATGTCATAAAAGGTGGAAGGGCGCAAGAAGAAATCTATCACGGCAAATGACCGATTTGGTTTATATCCCTGCGCCGTCTTGAAAGAACGGTTCCTCTATAGCGCGGCTTTGGAGCACACGGGAGTGAGGCGGCACATCGTGGGTGAGCCACACGTTACCACCCACTATGGTGTGATGCCCTATCCTCACCCTGCCCAATATCGAGGTGTTGGAATACACGGTCACATAGTCTTCCAAAATGGGGTGGCGCGGCATATCTATAGGCACACCATTGGCATCATACGAGAAATTCTTCGCTCCAAGTGTCACGCCCTGATAAAGCATCACATGGTTGCCAATCACACTGGTGGCACCAATCACCACGCCTGTGCCATGGTCGATGCAGAAATGCTCGCCTATCTGCGCGGCAGGGTGTATGTCGATACCTGTGGCAGAATGCGCCATCTCGGTGATGACACGCGGAATAATGGGAACGCCTTGCAAATGAAGTTGATGTGCGGTGCGATAGTGAACCATCACCTTCACCACAGGATAGCAAAGTATTACCTCCTGCATCGACTTTACAGCGGGATCGTTATGCATCACAGCGAGAGCATCGGTGTGAAGCAGCCTCGCAATTTCGGGCAATGCCTGCACAAAGTCGTCCGCCATTTTATCAGGATTAGTAATGGAGGTGATGGTGGAAAGTTGGTCGGCGAGCACTGCGTGAATGGCCTCATTGCCATTGGTCCACGAAGGCACATCGGAATAGTCTGGAAAAATAACATAGCCGACCAGTTCCATCAGTCGCTTGAGTTGGGAAACAGAGGGTGCTTTCATCTTTTTTACTCAAATAAAGAGGTGGATAAATAACGTTCGCCAGTGTCGGGCAGCAGTGCCACAATGAGTTTGCCTGCGTTCTCGTCCTTCCTTGCCAAAGCGAGGGCCGCGGAGAAAGCCGCTCCCGACGAAATGCCCACAAGCAGCCCCTTTGTGCGCGCCAACTTGCGTGCACCAGCGAAAGCATCGTCGTCGGTCACAGTCATCACCTCGTCCACGGCTGCGGGATTGTAGGTAGATGGCACAAATCCAGCGCCTATACCCTGAATCTTGTGTTTGCCCGGCACTCCCGTGGTCAGCACTGCGGAGGAAGCCGGCTCCACAGCCACCACCTTCACGGCAGAATTATGCTTTTTGAGGGTGCTTCCCACACCGCTCACCGTGCCACCAGTGCCCACGCCTGCCACAAAAATATCCACTTTCCCATCAGTATCGGTCCAAACTTCCTCCCCAGTGGTCTGCTCGTGGATGGCAGGATTGGCAGGATTCACAAACTGCCCCAGAATCACTGCCCCAGGAATAGTGGCGCGCAACTGCTCCGCCCTGGCAATGGCACCTTTCATGCCTTCAGCCCCTGGCGTAAGTTCAAGTTTTGCACCGTAAGCCTTCAGCAGATTGCGACGCTCCACACTCATGGTTTCGGGCATTGTAAGAATGGTTCGGTAGCCTTTGGCCACACCCACCCATGCCAGTCCCACACCGGTATTACCACTTGTGGGCTCAATAATCGTGGCGCCGGGCTTCAACACGCCTTTCTTCTCTGCGTCCTCAATCATTGCCAACGCAATGCGGTCTTTCACACTGCCACCAGGATTGAAAGCCTCTACCTTTACAACTATTCTTGCCTTTTGATTTTCAAATCCGCTCACCTCCACTAATGGGGTGCGCCCTACGAGTTCTGTAATTGATGAGTAAATCATAATGATAACTGTTTTATAAATTGATATTGTTTTTAAAAATATACACAAAAAAACGCCTTGCCACTTGATTGGCAAGGCGCAGGTATTTTGCTTTTAATAAATGTCTTAATGATTTTCTATATCACATCACGCAAAACGACCATCGTGCCGAGCCAATCTCTTGATTCGGTACAACAGCAACATGCTTGCAAAGATGTGTACAATTTCTTCATTCTGCCTAAAAAAAATCGCTATATACGACCACAAAATTATAACAATATCCCACAAAAACCAAATAATCCACAAAAAAATAATTAAATTTATTACAACTGTATTACAGCTTTGCGTAGAACTATGTACCACGCCCCCTACCTTCACATCAAGAACCACATCACCCAAACAATTCCGCAAAACCTAATCCCTTACCATTTTTCAAAAAAAAATACAAAGGATAGCACCAATTCAGCAAAAAGCATTATATTTGTGGGTGATAAATCACAATACGTCCAACATCACATCTTGTGACTTTGAAAAAAAAGAGAGGAAATATTGATATGCGGAATTTAAAATGTATTTTTGGGCTGGCATTAGTCCTGTTGGCATCATGCTTTGTGACATCATGCAATGATGATGTGGAGGAAACTTTGGAACAACAATGGGCTATGGTTTTGGATAATTACGAAACGCCTTACCACTTTAGTGACGATGGAAAATGTTTAGGCGCAAATGGCGGCATCGGCAAGAAGAACTTTGACAAAATGTTCATTGGTCATGGGTGGAAGCACTACGCCACATGGGAAATAGACAAGAATGGCAAAAGACTACCTGATGAATATTACCACACCATGATTGGATTTTCTCCACAACATTACTATTTTAACAGCGACTCAAAATTGACCTCCTACTACCGTTCCGACGCAGCAGGAAACATCATGAAGAAGGAAGAAGTGGCATACACCTTTGATGATAACTACAATAATACACGACTCACTGTGTTATTGCTCGACACCAACGAATACCTTCAGATAACAGGATGGACACTCGGCGAACAACCAAGTTTCTGCATGGTTAGACCATTGGCAAAAAGCACAGATGGAGAAACCACCTATGGTGTGTCAATCTATGTGCAGATGACCGACAAGGAATTAAAAGCTATGCAAGATAGCGCAAAATAGAAATCACCTTTGGACAACGATATAGGTGCATCACATTTAGCGATTCATCTAAATAAAGCGAGAACACCTATTTAATCCATTAAAATCCTATTTGCACCTAAAAAATAAAATTAGGTGTTAATGGGTTAAAATGGATTAAATAGGTGTTTTTTATCGCAAAGGGGATTATAAAAAAAGGGGTGCGGTTTGTTCCGCGCCCCTTAACTGTTATTCGAATTGGTCGTTGCCTATGATGCTTTGGATGGCTTTGCCTACGGCGTTTGCCACATCGGGGGCAATAAGGCCGTGGGTGCCTTGCTCCTCGATGGCGATGTCGCCAGCCAAACCGTGAACATACACGCCGAGAGCCACGCTCCAATCGGGCGAATATCCTTGGGCAATGAATGCCGCAATCACACCCGTTAGCACATCGCCGCTGCCGGCAGTTGCCAAACCTGGGTTGCCGGTGCTATTGATATACACCTTGCCGTCGGGGCGCACCGTCTTGGTGTAGTGGCCCTTGAGCACGATGGTGATTTCGTAGAGACGCGACACATCAATAGCCTTCTTCAAGCGGTCTTCATCGGTGGTGTGTTCGCCAAACAGGCGGTCGAACTCGCTATTGTGTGGCGTAAGGATTGAACCCTTTGGTATGCTGTGAATGAGCACCAGACGAGTGGCGATGCAGTTGAGCGCATCGGCATCGAGAATGCACGGACGGCGATAACGCTTAATGAACGAATCCACCGCCGCAATGGTGTCGCTGGTGGTGCTGATGCCCGGACCGATTGCCACCACATTATAGTTATGGTGGAGTTCGATGTCGGTGGTGAAATATTCGCTTTGGTCGGCTTCAAACAGCACCTCTGGCACGGTGGTGGCCAATGGAATATAGCCGCACTTCGGAGCGTGAACAGTCACCAAACCCGCACCTGCACGCATTGCGCCACGCGCAGCAAGTGTGGCGGCACCCATCATGCCGTAACTACCAGCCACGAGGAAAACGGTGCCATTGTCGTATTTGTTGATGAAATTGCCGTGTGGGCGTAGTTCGCGCTTCACATCTTCACGCTCAATCAGGTAGAAATCGGCAGGAGTGCTTGCGATGGCATCTTGGTCCATCTCAAGGTCGAGCACCACCACTTCGCCCAAAAATTCAGCGTTTTCGCTAAAGAAAAACGACAGACGCTTGAATTGGTAAGCGAGCGTGAGATTGGCACGAACAATATTGCGACGGTCCACACCGGTGTTCCATTCGCCAAACAAACCCGAAGGAATGTCGAGCGACACCACAAAGGCGTGCGACTCGTTGATATACTGCACGGTGGAAGCATATCCGCCCTTGAGCGGATTGCTCAAGCCTGAGCCAAACAAACCATCAATCACCAAGTCGTCGGGGCCGAGTTCGGGTGGTGTGAAGGTGTCGAGCACCTCAATCAATTCCACACGGTCAAGCCCTTTGAGGCGGTCGCGGTTGGTTTCGCAGCAGTGCGACAGGCGAGTGGCCTTCACATTGAAGAGGTAAACCTCTGAGCGATAGCCCTGCTCCGCCAGCAGTCGAGCCACAGCAAGCGCATCGCCGCCATTGTTGCCCGGACCAGCGAAAATCACAATTCGTTTGCTGGGATGCCAGCGTGATATGATTTGATAGACCACAGCCGACGCGGCACGCTCCATCAGGTCGAGCATTTTGATGCTCTCGCGCTCGATGGTTGCTTCGTCGATTCTTCTAATGCCTTCGGTAGTGAATATTTTCATAAATTCAATTTTAATCCTTCGTAAAAAAGCCGTAAAAAAGCAACTACAAAAATACGGATTTTTTCTTGGCTACGATAGCGAAACGCAAAAAAACTCGCTCATCACGGAATTTTTTGCAAAAACACATGATATAGGGGTTTGAAAATTTGGTGAGAATAATAAACTTTTTTAACTTTGTTGAAATTTTTCTTTAATTGTAAAGATGACAGAGACAGTAGTGAAAGGTATGACTTTCGTACCTTACCTCAGCGAAGCTGAAATTACAAAGCAAGTGAACCGTGTGGCTCAAGAGATTGTGGAGAGCCTTGGCGATGAAAAGTCGCCTATTTTCGTGTGTGTGCTCAATGGCGCCTACGTTTTTGCAGCCGACTTGTTTCGCGCCTGCAATCTGCCAGAGGCTGAAATCACTTTCATTCGATTCAAAAGCTACGAGGGCACATCGTCAACCGGCGTGGTAAACGAGGTGATGGGGCTTGCCGAGAATCTTGAAGGCCGCGACGTGATTATCATTGAAGACATTGTAGATACCGGCGTTACGGCAAAGGCACTGCGCGAGGCTCTGGCTAAGCACAATCCAAAGAGCGTGAAAATGGCTACGCTGCTGTTCAAGCCCAAATCGCTCACCACTGGTCAAGCTCCTGAATTTGTGGGATTTGAAATTCCTTCAAAGTTCATCTTGGGCTACGGACTCGACCTCGACGGACAAGCACGCGGATTGCGCGACATCTTGGTTTTGAAAGACAAGTAAAAATTTAATATAACGGCTAACTTTAATACTTATTAATATGCTTAACATTGTAATGTTTGGCGCTCCAGGTTCTGGTAAAGGAACTCAAAGCGAAGTCTTGATTAAGACCTATGGACTCTTCCACATTTCAACAGGTGATGTGCTCCGCGACCATATCAAACGCGGCACCGACCTTGGTAAAACTGCCAAAGAGTATATCGACAAGGGTCAACTGATTCCCGACGAACTGATGGTAGACATTTTGGCCTCTGTTGTTGACGACAACAAAGAAGCTGCTCAAAACGGTGTGATTTTCGACGGTTTCCCACGCACTATCCCACAGGCAGAAGCCCTCGATGCTATGCTCGAAAAGCGCGGCACCAAGTTGAATGGTGTGATTGGTCTCGATGTGCCAGAAGACATTCTCATCGCTCGTCTGCTCAACCGCGGTAAGGAAACTGGCCGCAGCGACGACAACCTCGAAACCATCACCTCACGTTTGGAAGTTTACAACAACCAAACTTCTCCATTGAAGGAATTCTACGCTAAGAAGGGCATCCTTCACATGATTGAAGGCACTGGTGGTCCAGAAGCAGTATTCGAACTCGTGAAAAAAGCGATTGAGAGTATGTAATCATTCTCCAATCCAAACGACATAACGCAACCCCGGCGAGCCCCGCGCTCACCGGGATTCTTTTTTCCCTCAAAGTCAACAAGCCAACAGGTCAACAGGTCAACGAGTCGAAATCTTGAAATCTCGATTCTTCGAAAATTCGAAAATTCGAAGAATCGAAAATCTAATCTCTAATTTCTAACTTCTAATCTCTCTAAAAACCGCTTTTTGTCTATAAAAAGGTGGCGATTGTCTATTGGATTTTGGGGGTGTCGGTTCTTTTTTATAACTTAGCACAGACCGAAAGTAAAATTATACACTAAAGTGATAAAACTAAATATCGACAAAAGGAGTTTGGCTATTCATGTGATGTGCTGGGGACTGATTATCTTCGTTCCTTCGCTGCTTCGTCCGTCGGAGAGTCTCGACGAACGCCTGCTGCACACCTGCCGTTCCCTTGGCCCTACGCTGTGCTATATGGCAGTGTTCTACCTGAATTATCTTTATCTCATTCCACACCTCTACCTCAAGCACAAGCGCAGTACCTTCTTTGGGGTGAATCTGCTGCTTTTGCTTCTCACTTTGGGCGTGCATTCAGGCTGGTGGTGGCTGATTTCGGATTTCCTGCCCGAACCCACGCGCCATCACCGTCCACGATTCCCAAGGCCCGGCGGTCCACGTGCTCCACTTGGGTTTGCCTTGTGGCAAGCCGTGCTGATGGTGTTGCTGGTGGCTTTGGCAATGGCGATACGCATGTCGCAACACATGAAGCGTGTAGATGACTTGAGGCGCGAGGCGGAGAAAACACGAAGCGAGGCCGAACTGACCAACCTCCGCAACCAACTCAATCCGCATTTCTTGCTCAACACGCTCAACAATATCTATGCCCTTATCGCCATCGACCCCGACAAGGCACAAGGTGCTGTGCAGGAATTGAGCAAACTGCTGCGGCATGTGCTCTACGACAATCAGCAAGACTTTGTGCCGCTCGACAAGGAGGTGGCGTTTATCAAAAACTACATCGAACTGATGAAAATCCGTGTGAGCCAGAGCGTGAACGTGACCACCGACTTCAACATCGACGACAACAGCCGCATTCTCATTGCTCCGCTTATCTTTATCTCGCTCATTGAAAATGCGTTTAAGCACGGCATTTCGTATTCCGCACCGAGTTTTATCCACATTTTGATCGAGGAGGAAGGTGGCGTGGTCACTTGTGAGATTCGCAACAGTTACCACCCGAAGAGCGTGAACGACAAGAGCGGTTCGGGCATCGGGCTCGAACAGGTGCAAAAGCGCCTCTCGCTCATGTACGACGGTCACTACGAGTGGCACCGTGGCACCACGGAAGACGGAAAAGAGTATTATTCAATCATAAAAATTGACACCCATGATTCTGAAATGCGCAATCGTTGACGACGAGCCTTTGGCAGTGGAATTGCTCGCCAGTTATGTGAACAAAATTCCATTTATGCAGCTCGCTGGCAAATACTACAGCGCCACCGAGGCGATGAAGGACATAGCCGGGGGAAGTGTTGATGTGATTTTCCTCGACATTCAAATGCCGGAAATCAATGGTCTGGAACTCTCGAAGATGGTTCCCGAAACCACACGCATCGTGTTCACCACCGCCTTCGACCAGTATGCACTCGACGGTTTCCGCAGCAATGCGCTCGACTATCTGCTCAAGCCCATCAGTTATGTGGATTTCCTGGCGGCGTGCAACAAGGCGCTCCAGTGGTTTTCGCTCGTTCGCCATCAGGGCGATGCGGAAAAGAGCGAGGAAACGAAGAGCATTTTCGTGAAAAGCGAATATAAGTTGATTCAAATCCGCCTCGACAGCATCAACTATGTGGAAGGGCTGAAGGACTATGTGAAAATCTACACCGACGAATCGTCGAAGCCTGTGGTATCGCTGATGAACATGAAGGCGATGGAGGAAATGCTGCCATCGTCGCGCTTCATCAGGGTGCACCGCTCGTTTATCGTACAAAAGAGCAAAATTCGTGAAATAGAGCGCAACCGCATCATCTTCGGCGATGTGTATATCCCCATTGGCGACAGTTATAGGCAGGCGTTCCAAGATTTCATTCAACGCTAAACACCCGCCCTATCCAAAATGCCAACCTGCTTACAGACATTGATTGAAAACCGAATGGTCAACACTCGTGTGATGGCTCTGCTACAGCAGCGTGCGGTGGCTGCCATCACCGAGGCGCGCGAGCGTGGCGAAACGGGATCGATCGATGCACGGTCGTTTGTGTTCGACGACGATTTCCGCACGCTCGACATATACCCCACAGGCACCACCCCAGCCACCGAGCGCGAGGTGGTGGCGGCTTACGGCGAGGCACTGCTCGATGCCGTGATAGCGTCGCCCAGCCACCCGAAACGCCTCATACAGATAGCGCGCCAGTGCATCAGCGACGAAATCAGCGACCTTGCCTTGCTCGACTTGCGCCTCGAACGCCGCCTGAGCGACACCATCTATCTCCCCCTCATCGCCATCATCCTCACCCTCCTCTTCATCCTCTACACCTTCAGCCACTAACCAATTCAATGTAAACTTGTCCTTTTATAGTCAAATCACTTCACCAACAATAGGACAGTTTCGGCAGACAAATTTAATTTCGTAATGGCACAAAGGCTCGTTCCCATGTCCTTTACACTGGCTCCCATGAGGAACACATCATCGTCTATTATAAGGAAACGATCGTGAGATTTGTGAGGTATTTGCACAAATGCTATTGGATGGTATTGTTCGTTGTGTTTTTCAATATCCAATTTAAATTGTTGTGTGTAACGAGAGTGAATGGTTGCTGACACGCCCTTTGCTCTTTTGGTAAGCAACGTTAGGACTCTTTCATCCACATAGTTATCAACAAGAACGATGCGTTGCTTAGCACTACGAACCAATTGAGACACATAGTTCCAAGCGTCCCAAACGCAACCTGAGGCAAATATCTGTTCTGGGGTAACGGTTGGAGCCAACTCATCCATTCGTTTTAAAACTTGCTCCACTTTTTGGTCTGTCAAAGTCTGATGTTGCTCCAATGCCTCTATTCGTTGAAACATACCAGCATTGGCTGAAAGAAAGCGACGCATGGCGACAAAGGCACGCATAATTCTGATATTAACTTCAATCGCATACGGACTTCTTAAGACTCCTGACAGCTGAGAGACTCCTTGCTCCGTAAAAACCAATGGCAGATATTTTGAGTGTTGTCCTCTTCCTCTCTCTAAGGTGCCATTTTGGCGCCTTAAAGACTCATGTTCTTCATGCGTCAATTCAAACATAAAATCATTAGGGAAACGCTCAATGTTGCGTTTTACCTGACGTTTCAATTGCTTTGTCTCAACACCATACATGTCTGCAAGATCTGCATCAACCATCACTTCCACTCCACGAATAGAGTAAATACGAGAGCGTACATAGTCTACACTTAACTGGTCGCTTTTCATAAGCCCAGAATTGTTCTTTTTGAGGTCGCATTTTGATACCTCTATTTGAGGGGATATATCTTTCTTTTCCATAGGTTTCAACTTTATTGCAAAGTTAATATTTTTAGTTGGCAATAGAGCTTTAGACCACTATTTCCCTAATCTTTTTCTTAAAAATCTTCTATCAAAAACAAAGTGTGGTGGCTACACATTATGTGCGACCACCACATCGGGGGCGGTGGAGTTTGCCAACTCCACTCCTATTTTAACACTAATAACCGCTAATAACGTTCTTTTTTATTCGTAACTAATGAAAAATGATTTCTGACCACATAGTCTATAACCTTGGGAAATGTGAAAAGTAAAAACGAGGTGCTATTTTTTTCAAAGCACGACTTTTTTATGGCAAAAAAAGGCAGAGGAAAGGGGCGTGTGGAGCCTTAGTTTATTCAACTTCTTTACTTCTTTAAGTATCGGAAATTTCTGATTTCTAACTTCTTTTTGTAACTTTGCACATCAATATTAATACAAACGATTTATAATGGCAGTTGATATTCACAAACTTGAGCCCACGAAAAAGGAATTACTCAAGTTTATCCATTTTCCAATAGACGTTATTTATAAAGGCAATCAATACTACGTTCCCGACCTTGCGAACGATATGCTCACCACTTTTCTTCCTGAAGAAAATCCCGCTTACGAGTTTTGCGAGAGCGCATTTTTCATGGCGTATCGCGACGGTAAGCCTGTGGGCCGCATCGCTGGCATTATCAACAAATTGGTGAACGAGCGCGCCGGCAAGGCAGAGGGCCGCTTTGGTTTTGTAGATTTCATCGACGATGAGGAAGTGGTGGATGCGCTCTATGGCGCAGTGGTTGACTGGGCGAAAGGCAAGGGCATGACACAGCTCACCGGACCTCTCGGCTTCACCGACATGGACCCCGAAGGTTGCCTGATTGAGGGCTTCGACCAGCTGAGCACACAAGCCACCATCTACAACTATCCCTACTACCAGAAGCACTTCGAGCGACTGGGCTTCGTGAAAGATGCCGACTGGGTGGAATTTAAGATTGATGTGCCAAAGGAAATTCCTGAAAAGATGCTGAAAATCGGCAACATCGTGCAAAACCGCTTCGGTTTGCACCTGGTGGAGAAAACCTCTCTCAAAGAGGTGGTTGGCAAGTATGGTGAATCCATCTTCTCACTTATCAACGAGGCTTACGACAGTTTGTTTGGCTATTCTCCGCTCTCTGAAAAGCAGATGCAGCACTACATCAAGGAATATTTGCCTTTCTTGCCACTCGACCACATTTCGCTCGTGGCTGATGCCAACGACCAACTTGTGGGTGTGGGCGTGTCGGTGCCATCGCTTTCCAAAGCGCTGATTAAGAGCCGTGGCCGCATGTTGCCATTTGGTTGGTACCACTTGCTGAAAGGCATCAAAAAGGAAAAGGATATCGTCGACTTGCTGCTCATTGCCGTGAAGCCTGAATATCAGAGCAAGGGCGTGAACTCGCTGTTCTTCATCGACTTGATTCCTGCCTTCAACAAGCGTGGCTACAAATGGGCAGAAACCAACGTGGAGCTTGAAACCAACGAAAACGTGCAGAAGCAATGGCAATATTTCAACTATGTGCAACACAAACGCCGCCGCGCATTCACTAAAAGCATTTAATCATTCCAAAGGCATTTAATAATCCACTAAATAATTTCACTATGTTAGAACAAATTCAGGTATCTAATTTCGCCGCTCTTGGTCAAGACATCGACCAATGCAAGGTTGACGCACTGAAGGAGCAGGCTGTTAACGCAGTAGAAAAACTTGAAAAAGGCACAGGTGAGGGCAACGATTTCCTCGGTTGGCTCCACCTTCCAAGCAGTATTACCGAAGCTGATCTCTCCGACATCGAAGCCACAGCCAAATCGCTTCGCGAATCTTGCGAATTTGTGGTGGCTATCGGCATCGGCGGCAGTTATCTTGGTGCTAAGGCTGTGATTGAGGCGTTGAGCGACAGTTTCGACGCTTACAAGCCTGGCAACTGCAAGGTGCTTTTTGCAGGCAACAATATCGGTGAGGATTATCTTGCCGACCTTATGGACCTTTTGAAAGGCCGCAAATTCGGTATCATCGTTATCTCTAAATCAGGCACTACCACCGAACCTGCTATCGCTTTCCGTCTGTTGAAAGACATGCTGGAGCAGCAAGAGGGCAAGGAAGTGGCTTCGAAGCGCATCGTGGCTATCACCGATGCCAAGAAGGGCGCACTTCGCAGCCTCGCCACCCAAGAGGGCTACAAGACCTATGTTATCCCCGACAATGTGGGCGGCCGCTTCTCTGTGCTCACTCCTGTGGGCTTGCTCCCAATCGCTGTGGCTGGCTACGATGTGAAGGCTCTCGTGGCTGGTGCTGTGGAAATTGAAAATGGCGAAGACGAAAACGTGTTCACCTACGCTCAAACCCGCAACGCACTCTATCAGGCTGGCAAGAAGATTGAAATTTTGGTGAATTTCTGCCCACGCCTCCACTATCTCGCTGAATGGTGGAAACAACTCTACGGCGAAAGCGAAGGTAAGGACCATCTGGGCATTTTTCCTGCATCGGTTGACTTCACCACCGACCTCCACTCTATGGGTCAATGGATTCAAGATGGCGAGCGCACCATCTTCGAAACCGTGCTTTCTGTAGGCGATATGAGCCACAGCGTGATCATTCCTAACGACGATGCCAACCTCGACGGTCTGAACTTCCTCGCTGGCAAGCACGTTGACGAGGTGAACAAGATGGCTGAACTCGGCACTCGCTTGGCTCACGTGGATGGCGGCGTGCCAAACTTGCTCATCACCATTCCAGCACTCACTGAGCGCTACCTCGGCCAACTCATCTACTTCTTCGAGAAGGCTTGTGGCGTGAGCGGCTACATCTTGGGCGTGAACCCATTCAACCAGCCAGGTGTGGAGGCTTACAAGAAAAACATGTTTGCCCTCCTCAACAAGCCAGGCTACGAAGCCGAAAGCAAGGCAATCCAAGCCAAACTTGGCAAATAAGTAAACATTCCTCCAAGGAATAAAGCCATAACTCCAGCGGCGAAGCACTCCCCCAAGTGCTTCGCCGCCTTTTTTATCCCAAAAATTACAAATAGATTACCCCAAAAATTATAAATAGATTACCCCAAAAATTATAAATAGATTTGCGTAAATCGTTGTTAATAACTATATTTGCACTAACATTTAAACCAAGCAGAATATGGGATATTTAAACAGAGTGTTTGATGCACAACTTAGGACACATTTGAGCGCAATGGGTGCGGTGCTTATTGAGGGACCTAAATGGTGTGGAAAAACAACCACTGCTAAACAGTTGGCAAAAAGTGTGTTGAGTCTACAAGACACCGATCTTCGTAGCGAGTATTTAGCCACAGCAATGGCTAAGCCTTCGTTTCTCTTAGAAGGAGACACCCCACGATTAATCGACGAATGGCAAGATGCCCCTATGCTATGGGATGCAGTGCGCACAAAAGTTGATGAACGTGGGCTACCTGGACAATTTATCCTTACTGGTTCAAACTCTGTTGATGACAGCAAGATTCTTCATAGTGGAACTGGGCGCATTTCTCGTTTGGAAATGCTACCTATGAGTTTGTGGGAATATGGAGAGTCGAATGGTAGCATTTCGTTGATAGACATGTTTGACAACCCTCAAAAGGAGATTTTTGCCACTTCCGATATGAGTGTTGAGGCAATAATCTTTGCTGCATGTAGAGGTGGATGGCCTGCCACATTGAACCTTAATGATGACAAATCAAGACTTCTCGTTGCTAAGGAATACGTCAAATCAGTTTATAAAAACGACATATCCCGTGTTGATGGAGTGAACAGGAATCAGAAATTAGCACACATGATATTGAAATCCTATTCCAGAAACATCTCCACATTGGCAAAGACATCTTCCATCCTTGCTGATGTATCAGCAACTGACGATGTGGAATGTACAAGACCTACGCTTGAAAATTATATCGAAGCGCTTGAAAAGTTGTTCGTAATTCAGGATATTGATGCATGGAACCCATCTATAAGAAGCAAAACCACACTTCAAAGCCGTCCGAAACGTGCATTTTGCGACCCATCAGTAGCCGTTGCTTCACTCGGTCTTTCTCCTGAGTCGCTAATGACACAACTCAAAACTTTCGGCTTTATTTTTGAGCAGATGTGCGCTCGCGACCTTAGAGTCTATTCTGCGTCACACGACGGAAGTTTATCTTACTACCGTGACCGCTATGGACTAGAGGCGGATTTGGTATTACATCTTGACGATGGACGTTATGCTCTCATCGAGTGCAAACTTGGCGGTAGCGAGATAGATGAGGGTTCAAAGCACCTGTTGGAAATCAAGCGGTTAATACAAGAAGCGAATAAGACCGAAAGACAAGTACCGCTTCGTGAACCTGATTTGCTCATTATTCTTACTGGTGGAAGTATGGCATACACACGCCCTGATGGGGTTAAGGTCATTCCACTCGCCTGTTTAAAAGATTAATTTTGTGGTGACAAAAAAATAATAAAAGGGAAAATGATTCGACGATTGATTTTTATTTCTGTGTTTGCTGCCGCCGCTGCGATGGCGGCGCTGGCGCAAAATGTGACTGGCATGGTGACCTGTGGCAGCGCTGGCGTGAGTGGCGTGGCTGTGAGCGACGGCATCAATGTGGTGACCACCGACAAGCAAGGCCGCTACGCCCTGCAAACCGACAAAGCGAACGGCTATGTGTTTATCTCCATTCCTCGTGACTACACGGTGGATATGGCAGATGGGTTCAGCCCTCAGTTTTGGCAAAAGTTGAGCGATGCGAAGGTGGAAACCGCCGAGGTTCACAATTTCAAACTCACTTACAGCCCTGCCAACGACTATGTGATGATTATCGGTGCCGACAGCCATCTCGCACGCCGCATCGGCGACCGCAAGACCTACAAAAACGGCTATATCGCTTCGCTGAAATACGAGAAGGAAAAGGCTGCCGAGAGCCAGTTGCCCACCTATTCAATGATTTTGGGCGACTTGACTTGGGACAACTTTTGGTACGCCAACAAATACACGCTGCGCAATTTCATGGACGACCAGCGCAAGATGCACTATCCTGTGCCGCTTTTCCCTGTGATTGGCAACCACGACAACGACCCCGCTGTGCCTCACTCGGCAAACACCGACTTCCTTGCCGCAAAACTGTGGCGCGATGTGGTTTGCCCTAACTACTATTCCTACAATCTTGGCAAGGTGCACTATGTGGTGCTCGACAACATCGTGTATCAAAACGACACGCTCCCTGCCGGGAAAAAGGCGCGCAAAGGCGTGTGGGGGCAACGCAACTACAATGCGGCCGTCACCGAGCAGCAAATCAACTGGCTCCGCCAAGATCTCGCCCTCGTGGACAAGCAGATGCCTGTGGTGGTGTGCTCGCATATCCCCACATTCAGAATCAATCGCAATTTCAGCACTTTCGGATCGCTCCAGAACTACAAGGAACTTGCCAGTTGCTTCGACGGCTTTAAAAATGTGCATTTCGTGAGCGGTCACACCCATGTGAATTTCAACGCCCACCCAAGCGAATATCCACACATCATGGAGCATAACATCGCCGCCATTTGCGCTTCGTGGTGGATTACCGGCAAACTCACCGGCACCGACATGTGTACCGACGGCTCTCCTGCCGGATACAGCCGATGGACTGTGAGGGGCGACAGCATAGAATGGAAATACGCCTCCATAGAAGACCACAGCGACCCTCAAATGCGCGTGCTGGACATGAACGCAGTGAAACAATTCCTCGCCACCGACGCCGATGCTGTGGCACTGAGCAAGACTTTCAAACAAATGCCCACTTACGATGCGTTTGAGGAAAACTCTGTGCTGATTAATGTGTTTGCGTGGGACGACGATTGGAAACTTGAGGTAACGGAGAATGGCACCGCGCTGCCCACCGCTCGCCTCCACGCCATCGACCCCGCCTATTTGCTCGCCTACGCACTGCCACGCCACAAACATGGCGAGAATGTGGCACCTCAGCACCACCACGGCACGCTCCACATCTTCAAAGCTGTGGCATCGAGCCCCACCACTCCCGTAACGGTAAAAGTGACCGACACCTTCGGCCACACCTACACCACCACCCTCACTCGCCCAGCCGCATTTGGAAGATGATAGAAATTAGAAGTTAGAATATCCAAGTGCTCTGAGTGCTCCGAGCGACAATAATAAAAGCGGCTCCGCTTCACCAATCGAAGCAGAACCGCTATATTTTTGTTCAGGAATTGGGATTATTCCTTAGTGATGCGTTCAAGCCATTTGAGCATACCGAGCATCACTGCCATTGAGATGAAGCAGAAGCCGGCAAACACTGCCCAGCATTCCCATTGTTGTGGAAAACTGTTGAGCATGGTCACACCAAGAGCGATGAAGAGGTTACCTACAGCGGTAGCGCAGAGCCACAAACCTTGGCAAATACCTTGCAAGTGCTGAGGTGCAATCTTTGATACGAACGACAGACCAAGTGGAGAGATAAACAACTCAGCCACGGTGAGGAAGAAGTAGGTGACGATGAGCACCCATGGACCTGCCTTCATTGATTCCTTAACTGCTTCTGGGAGGCTCTTGAATTCTTCGCCTGAAGGATAGCCGTTGACCATTGAAATGGAGATAAGGAACAGATAAGCACAACCTGCCAAGAACATACCAAGCGCAATCTTCTTAGGAGTAGAGATTTCTTTACCTCTCTTGAAGAGCGCACCAAACACAATCATCACCACTGGAGTGAGCACGATTACGAAGAATGGGTTGATACATTGCCAGATTTCTGGAGCAATAGAGTCGGTTTGACAGAAGTCGCGTGCAAACACTGAGAGCGACTGACCATTCTGGTGGAATGAGAACCAGAAGAAGATAGCCACACCAAGCACTGCAAACAAAGCGAACATACGTTGCTTGATTTCCTTTGCGTCGGAAGCCACAGCCTCTTGCGATTCAACTGCGGCTTTCTCCTTCTTCACTGGGTTAGGAAGCACCTTGCGGGTGAAGATGAAGATAAGGAGCGAGAGAATCATAGCCACAGCCGATGCGATGAATGAGTAGTGCACACCGGTGTTGAAGCTTTCGAGATAGTTGGTGCAGAATTGGGTCATATCACCAATCTGACCACCGTCGATAAGTGACTTTTGAGCGAGCTCGGTGAGGTTTTTCATACCATCGCCTTCAAGGTTGCCCTGGAGGAAGCCGTGGCAGAGGCGTGGAAGGTCGGCATTGTAGAAGAAGCCGTCAATCTTCAGCATTGCGCTACGGAGCAAAGGAGCCACAAATGGCGCAATCACACCACCGATATTGATAAACACATAGAAAATCTGGAAACCACTGTCGCGACGCGACTTTGCGATAGCAAGTGCCTCAGGACCTTTCTTTGCTGCTTCAGCCTCATAGTTGTCGTACATCTGACCCACGATAGCCTGAAGGTTGCCCTTGAACAAACCGTTACCTGTGGCAATGAGGATAAGAGCGAGGCAAGTGACCACGAGCACCCACATTGGCACATCGCCAGGATTGCCGCCAAACACGGGAACAGAAAGAATCACATAACCCGAAGCCATTACCACCAAACCAGCAATGATGGTGCCCTTGAAGTTTTGCAAACGGTCGGCAACCATACCGCCAGGAAGGCTAAGCACGTAAATGAGGAAATAGAACACAGCGTAAATCCAGCCAGCCACATCGTCGCTGATACCGAACTTGGAGCAAAGGAAAAGCAAAAGCACTGCATTCATAATGTAGTAGCCAAAACGCTCGCCCATGTTAGAAAGCGCTGCTGAAATAAGTCCCTTGGGGTGGTTTTTCTTTGCCTCAACTACATAATAGACGAGAAAAGGCACAACTACCACGAGAATCGCAAGAAGCATAGCCACCATGCGATTGTTGTTCCATAAATCTTGTAACATAAGTGTTGGTTATTAAAATGATTAATTATTTATTACTTTTTATTTCTGTCGGCGGTCGGCTGATCAGTGCGCAGCCTGCTCCTTCATCTTGAAGGCGAGAGCATAGGTGCGAATTTGCTTGATCATCGCAAGCAAGCCGTTGCTTCGGGTGGGCGAAAGATGCTCGTGAAGCCCGATTTTGTCGATAAAATAGAGGTCAGCATCAAGTATTTCCTGAGGCGTGCGTCCGCTGAGTGTGCGCACCAGCATCGAGATGATGCCCTTCACAATAATGGCATCACTGTCGGCTTGGAAAGTAATCACACCGTCGGCGTAGTCGGCTTGCAGCCACACACGACTCTGGCACCCTTCAATAATATTGTCGGGAGTCTTGTAGCGTTCATCAAGCGGAGGCACGGCATTACCCAAGTCGATGATATAGGCATAGCGGTCCATCCAGTCGGTGAAGCCTTCAAATTCTTCAATAATTTCGTCTTGTATTTCGTTGATAGTACTCATGTTCGTTTCGTGAATGAGAGGATTAGTTTTTTGCGCTCCACAAGCGTGAAGAGCACACAGTCACATTCAATTTTCCAAAATTAATAATTATTTCCCATTTCTGCAAATCCCATTCCACCCCACACCCCTGCTCAAATAATTTTATGCAAAAAAACCGCCCGACTGTGGAAGCCGGGCGGTTAAGATTTATTCGGGGAATCTAAGCGGTGTTAGATTACTGGAATTTTACGAGGTTGTTTTTGATCTTGGCAGAGTTGAAGATCACGCCTTGCATCAACTGTTGACGTTGACCAGCGAAGCCGTAAGTAGAAGCCCACTTCATAGCGAGTTCTTCTTGCTTCATCTTCATAGTTGCCTTCTTGCTCTTCACCACGAATGCGTAAGCAGCGCAGTTACCAGCCCAGAAGCCTACTTGACCTGGCTTAGCGGCTGCGGCTGCACCGATGAAGCCACCATCGCCTTCAATACCTGCAGGGTTGGTCATGATAACCTTATCGGCATACATGCTGCTGAATGAGAATGTAGTGGTGTCAACTGGAGCGGCAAATGCCTTAGCGTATTCGTCAACTGATTTAAACTTGCCTTCATATTGTTGCTTCATGGCTGCAGCCTTCTTCAGTGCCATAGCCTTAGCCTTGCAGAACTCGTTCACGTTCTTGGTTTCCAATGGGAGGAAGTCTGCGTCCACGATTTCATCGATAGCGACAGCCACCATAGCGCTGTTGAGTTGGAATACTGAAGAAACTTGACCCTCTTCTGCATCGTTGAGTGCCCACTTGATAATGTCGCGACTACCTTGGATGCCTGCGATAGAAGGAACACTTGAACTGAGCATCACTTCTTGAGCCTGGAACTTAGCGGCAGCTGCATTCTTAGCAAAATCTGTTGCAGTCTTGTTCTTGTCGATGAATTTTTCCAAACCGTCGTGGAGGTCGGCAGTAGTCTTCTTGCTTGCTGCCACTTGGTAAGTTGACATATTCACGGTGTAGAACATTGATTTCTTTTGGTAAGTGGTCTTCACGAGCATTGCGCCTTTATCTGTAGATTGGAATACCACATATTTATCAGTAGCGCTTTCGAATTTAGTGATAATGCTGTCGGGGAGTTGAGCACCTTGCACTGGCACTGGTTGCTCTGGCATCACTTGCACACCCTTCATCTTGCTCACGTCTTGACCAGCGTTGAGAGCGGCGAGCACCTTGTCTTGAGCAGCCTTGTTGCCTTCAACGGTCACTTGCTTCACCTTGATGGTGTCGAGCAATTCTTCGCTCTTCACCTTTTGGAAGAGAGCGTAGTTGAGGTCTTCCTTGAATTGGTGAGTAGCGTTAGCCTCTGAAGATACTGCCCAGTTAGCAAACACAGAGTCGCGGAGTTGCTGACCGAGTTGCTTAGCCTGAGCGTCGGTGAGCTTCATTTCCTGAACATTGCTGAACTCGTTGATGTTGCGCAAAGCGTCGATGCCTTTACCTTGCAAAGTAGCGGAAGCCTTAGCGTAGAGAGCGTCGGCTGCCTTGATGTCGGCTGCGCTTGGAGCGATAGGCACTGCGATAGCGTGAGCAATCACAGTCTTTTCGTTGAGTTTCCAGAGGTTCTTATATTCGTCGTAA
>OIXU01000074.1_pt1 | contig 31745 bp, 25 predicted proteins | sample 1587921 | NCBI WGS metagenome assembly OIXU01 (sample SAMN03283238) | human gut metagenome | biome: human-associated habitat; material: feces | host: Homo sapiens | place: Peru | collected 2012
GAGGATAGATTCTATAAGGATTTGGAATTTGGTACCGGTGGCTTGAGAGGCATTATGGGAGCAGGTGCCAACAGAATGAACAAGTATACTGTCGGCAAAGCTACAAAAGGTCTTTGTGAGTATTTAAAAAACGAGTTTGCAGGAGAAAAAAGCGTTGTTATTGCTTATGATTCACGCAATAATTCGAAGGCTTTTGCGGAATGCGCCGCAGAGGTTCTGTGCTATAACGGGATAAGGTTGAGGAGACAGAGCCTGAAGAAGCTCTTTAACGAGTGAATTGAAATGCAATAGGCATCGGTTCGCGTTCGGAATCTGATCGGTTCGCGTTCGGAATCTAATCGGGTTGCGTTCGGAATCCGATCGGGTCGCGTTCGGTGTCCGATCGGGTCGCGTTCGGTGTCCGATCGGGTTGCGTTCGGTGTCCGATGGCTTTTCGATAGCAAAACATTCGTAAAACCACTGCCAATAGGCAGGAGTTCTCTGAAAGAGTAAAGATTAAAGCATAAGAAAAGGCTGACTCTTGCTGCGATTTTGCAGCTTAAGAGTCAGCCTTTTTTAGTAGTGGAGGTCTCCGGCCTCCGCCGCAAGCAATAGTGTTGCTAAGTGTTTACTATCCAGCTTGGTGTTGCGGAGTGCTTACTATCCAGCTTGGTGCTGCGGAGGCCGGAGACCTCCGCTACGTAGCGAATTAGAAGTCGACGACCGTGATGCCTGCTCCGCCGAACTGCACGTGCTCGTCTTTGCATTGCGTCACGTTAGGCACCGACTGCAGATACTGTCTGATGAGCTGTCTGAGTATGCCGTTGCCCTTGCCGTGAAGGATGCGCACGCGCGACATACCTACGAGTATGGCGTCGTCGATGAAGTGCTGCACGGCGTTCAGCGCCTCGTCGCCACGCATTCCGCGCACGTCGAGGTTGCGGTAGACGGCGTTGAACACCTCAAGGTTCTTCGCCACGCGGTAGTTATGGTCGCTGCTGTTCTGCGCCGCCGCCAGCATAGGCAGCATTATCAGCGCAATGATTATGAGTTTTCGCATTTCTTCTATGTTTTTGAGTTCGTTATAAATCTTTTTCGGTTCGAAGTCACGCTTTTCGGGCGCATCGTCATTCAGCCTACAAAAGTACAACATTAACGCCAAATACATATAAATAATGTAGAGTTTTTAAGCCCGCACACCTTTCTGTGTCAGCAAAACAGCCCCATTTTTAATTTTTTTGCCATATTATAACAAAAAAATGCTGAAAAATTTTTGAGTTACGGAAAAACTTATTACCTTTGCATCCGCAATCAGACAACAAGCCAAGTTGTCGTATAAAAATGCTTCAATAGCTCAGTTGGTTAGAGCACCTGACTGTTAATCAGGGGGTCGTTGGTTCAAGTCCATCTTGAAGCGCAAAACGAGAGGAGTCACACAGCGTGGCTCCTTTTTTTGTATCATCCAAACTTCAAGTGAAAGCACTTTTGAATAAAGGAACACAAATTTTTATTATATAATCACATTTTAAATTTACTATCTACGAAAATGAAGAAAGTATTTCATTTTGTGTTTGCAGCAGTTATGCTGGTGATGGGTCAAAGCGCGATGGCACAATCAGAGGTGACCACTGTGCTCGACGAATCATTTGCTGCATTCACCGAGGGCAGCGAGGCAGAGCCCGCTACCACCGACATCTCAAGCGGCTTGACCAACAAGTTGGGTACCACCCTCACAGGCTGGAGCGGACGTTATGTGTATGAGGCCGGCGGTATGCTGAAAATTGGCGACGGCGGCAACTTGCAGACTGCGCGCTACGATATGAAGGCCAACAAGGGCGTTATCAAAATCTCGATGCGTGTTCGCTCTTACGACGAGAGCGGCGCCATGTTCGCTATCGCTGTGAACTACAGCACCAAGGTGACCGACTTCGTGTTCGACAACAAATGGCACGACGTGAGTTATGTGGTGAGCGGCGCAAGCACTGCAAGCACCACTTATTTGAAGATTACCGCATCTATGGCATTAAACGGCCTGCTCATCGACAATTTGAAGGTGGAACAGAGCGCTGACTTCTACCCAGCACCTGTGGCTAAGCAACCAACTCAAGCCGATGGCACTTCGTTTACCGCTAAGTGGGACTACATTTCTGGCTCAACTGGCTACTACCTCGACGTATATACAAAGGACGCAAATGGCGCACCTGTTTATACACTCCAAAACGAGTTTGTGTCAGGCGCATTCACTTCTTCTTATAAGGTGACTGGCCTTGATGCCGCTAAGCGCTACTTCTTTGTGGTTCGCGCCACCAACGGTACTGCTACCTCTGAAAACTCCAACGAGATTGAAGTGGTGAAGGTGATTTCAAGCCTCGCTGCTCCTGAAGCTCTCCCTGCAAGCAACGTGACTGCCGCTGGCTTCACCGCCAACTGGAACGCTGTTGACCAGGCAGAGGGCTACCTCGTGACCGTTTCAAAGGTGCTCACTTTGAAGGAAGACAAGAATATGGTTGTGGCTTCTGAAGACTTCTCTGCTTTCAAGGAAGGCACAGTGACTGCACCTGTCTATCCAAGTTTGAACGAATACCTCGACAAGTACACCAACGAAAGCGGCTGGTATGCCTACGCACACCTCTACGCTCAAGGTCTGCTCGGTTTGGCTCCATTCTCTGAAACCTCACCTGCTTCACTCCTTTCACCAGTTAAGAACCTCGCAAGCAACGACGGCAAGTTCGTGGTTAAGGTGCGCATGGGCGGCACCCAAAGCGGCGTGTATGTGGCTGGTGGCGTAGTGACTGTGAATGTTTACAACGGCGAAAACGTGGTGGAAACTCAGCAAGTGACCCTTTTGGAAGGTTTGAACGACTATACTTTGAACTTCACCAAGGGTAACGAAAACACCTATGTGGAATTTACCTACCCAAGCACTACTTCTCGCGTGTGGATCGACAGCATCGAAATTTCACAAGAAAAGAAGGCTGGCGACGAAATCATGAGCCTCGTAGGCGAATTTGATGCCGAAAACACTCTTTCTAAGGCATTCGAACTCCCATTCACCGATGGTATCAGCTACTGCTACACCGTGGCAGCTTACGTTACCACTGTGGTGGGCGGTGAAATCGACAAACTTTACAGCAAGGATTCAGACAAAGTGAAGGTGACATTCACCGAACAAACTTCGGTTAACGATGTGACTGCCGCTAAGACTGTGAAGAGCGTTCGCTACTTCGACCTCTCTGGCCGTGCCCTCGCACAACCAGCCGATGGCGTAAGCATCGTGGTTACCACCTACACCGATGGCACCACTTCTTCTGCAAAAGTGATGAAATAAACCGATTCAATCACTATCATAAGTCTCAGCCCTTGGCTTCCCAAGCCAAGGGCTTTTTTGTGCCCCCACCGCCCCTCATCCCCACTTATTTACATCGATGCTATAGCGGTTCAGTGGATAAATACTGGGGGGGACTGAAACAAAAACATAAAAAACAGCCTTTTGGCGATGCCAGTGCTTCGCACCTGTCGTTAGTGCTGTGCCATGTCTGATTTCAAGCCGAGGCTTGAATCAGACACACCACACCCCTAACGCCGCCCTCCCCAGCGAGGGCGGTGACATCGTCAAAAGGATAAAAACCGCTCGCCTTCGGCGAAAAACCAAACCTGGTAGGGACGTGATACTTCACGTCCGCCCATAATTGCAGTATTATATTGAATATCAACCATTTGTCGCGGACGCGAAGTATCGCGTCCCTACCATGCAAAATCGTTTTGGAGAGTTGATACAACCAAGAAATCATTTTATTATCAGGGGTTTTTCGCCGTGAAACGGCGAGCGGTTTTTATCCTTGGGGCAAAGTGGATAGCCCTCGTAAGAGGGTGGCGGAGGGATTGTGTGGTTGGCGGCATGGAAACTCGTTTCCAATGACGCAAAGCGCACAGTCGCACCGCCAAATGCGAAGCATTCCACTTTGCCCCAAGGCTGTTTTTTATGTTTTTGTTTTTGATTCCATTCACGATTCGGCAACAATGCTTGATCTATCCCCAGAAATTTTCCACTGATTCGCAATAGCATCGATGTGAGGGAATGGGGGGAATGGGATGGGGGGATGAACGGAGAGCACTCTGTAATTCCGTTAAAATTACAGAGTGCTCCGCATCATATATTAAGGAAAGGTTTAGTCTGTTTTTAGGCAGGCTTTGGTGAATTTTCCGGCGTGGTGCCTCATGAAATTCACATTGCAAAAATAGACCTTTTCAGATATAATGCTTTTGTCATTAATGCTTGTGTTTTTGTCATGAAACAAAAAAATGCTTGTCATGAAATCGAAATTCATGACAAGCACAAAGGTTAACTATCTAACAATCAACTAATGTGTGTTGCTTTTATTGTTTTTGTGATTTGTTATCCATTCTGTGGGTGAAATTCCCTCTTTCGTTTTGAAAGCCCTTGTGAAATTGGGGTGGTTGGCATACCCGCTTGCCTCGGCAATGGCTTGAAGGGTGAGTTCGGGGTGCTGCGTCATCTGCCTTTTCGCTTCCTCGATGCGCAGGTATGGCAGCCACTTTCTGAAATTGGTGGCATCGGTGTTGCTGCTGAGGTAGGCGTTGAGGGTTGATGCCGACACGCCCATTTGCTTCAGTGCCGTGCCGATGGTGAGGCTGGGGTCGGTGTAGTGACGCGCATCCACCCATGCCTCGATTTTTCGGGTGGCGTGTTCCGAAATGTCGGTGCTGGGGCGTTCCTCCTCCATCAGTTGCGCCTCGCGGATTTCATCGTTCACCTCAATGGCTTCCGCCATGTTGTAGCCGTAGAGGCAAAATTCGCACACCAGCCACGACAGCGTCATAAGCAAAGTGAGTTTAGTGATGGTGAAGAGTAGGGTGGATGAAGTGAGTCCAGCCCATGGCGCAAACACAGCCACCACGAGCAGGGCGTTCATGGCGTGCGAGGTGTAGCGCAGTGCCACGTGTCGCTGCTGTAGTTCTCCGTCGGTGAGGCTTGAACTCGTTTTCTTCAATCCACGGTGCAGCACGATAGCCATTTGCGTGATTTTAGCAAACAGGGCAAGGGCTATATAGAACGTGACGGTGGTGTGTGGCTCCACATCGTCGATGAGCAAATCGTTGGTCAATCCATAGAAAAACAGCCCATAGCAGAACGCCACGAATATCACCGACCGCCAAATGTGCGGCTTCATGTCGTGGCCGGCGCGAAGCAGAAACAGGTTGCCCAAGAAGATAGGGGGGATGATTGCCACTAAAAACATGGTGGTGATAGCCCACGACAGCGTGATGCTCTGCTCACGGAAATTGCCTAAAAACTGCACCAAATTGAAAATGCACAGCAACAGGCAACCCGTGAAAATCAGCCAGCGCGCCTGATTATATACTTTGAGTTGCGTTTTTCCTCGGTTGACAAACGCAAGCAGAATGGAGAGGGCAAACATGGTGAATGCGCCCATGAAGCGTGTGCCAGTGACCAAGTCGTGTCCTATGCTGGGAGATAAATGCATAATGTCGTTTTCCTAATTGTGTGTCGCCGTGGCGACTAATAATTGTATAAAAAATATCGATTTTTCCGTTAAAACACAAAGTTAATACATTTTTATTAAAAGCCATCGTGATAATTGAAAATTCCACAACAATCCATTTCGCATTACTGATTGACAAATCTATGTCGCTTACCCTCACTCTTTACGACCGCCACGGCACCGCCATCGACCACCTGCAAGTGCCCTCCAAAAAACGCTGATTTGGCGTTATTCGTAGTAGGTGATTTCGCGGTGGGCGGTCACGCCTTTTACGGTGCGCTCGGTCCAGTTGCCGTAGTCGTCGAATTTCGTGTATTTAAACGTCTTTCTGAAGCGTTCGTTCACCGTGTCGCCCATTTTCTCAACGCAGTCGGCATAGTCGAAGAATCCGTTGGCATCGTAGTGGAATGTTTCTGTTCCCGACCCGCCTTCAGCCATCCACTCGCAGCTGGCAAGGCGCATACCCTTCCATGTGTAGTTTTCGATAGATTCCCACATCTCCATTTTGATGATGCGTCCTTCGCTGTCGCGCGTGTATTTGATTACAAACTGCTCAGGGTCGTCGTATATTTCTTGGGTGGTGTTGAATGGGTCGTTGCCGTTGAGTTTCTCGATTTTGCCATCTTTACTGAAAGTGTGTAGCCGTCCTTCCCACGAATACCCCTCGGCTACATCGGTGTAGCTGTCCTTCACCGTGTGCACGGGGCCTCGTAGCTCCAGAAGAGCGAGGTCGTAGGTCACCCGGTTCTTAGTCTTGCCTTGTTGGTCATTATTCACTTGGGCTTCGGTTTCGGTTTTAGCGGTTTCGGCTTGTGGATTTCCGCCTTTATTGCATGCCGATAGCCGCATGGCAGTGAAAACCGCCAAAAAGCAGCAGATAAGGAAGATCCTTTTTTGCATAATATTCAATATTTGGTTTATTTAGGTGAGTAATACGTAATGGTGCGCTTCGTGGGCTCATCGTTTACGGTGCGCTCTGTCCAGTTGCCGTAATCGTCGAATTTCGTGTGTTTGTACACCTCTTTTACGCGAGTCACCTCGATAGGGTCTGCCTCGTCGTATGTTTCTTCTTCCGTTGTGTTGATGGCATACTCAACGAGCCCCTTAGCTCCGTAGTGGTATTCCATTGTTCTACGACCAGATTCAATGCCTCGTTCATATTTCACGATTCGCTTGCCTTCCCACGTGTAGTCGGTGTCGAACATCGCACCCACAACTTTACAAATGCGCCCTTCGCTGTCGCGGTTGAATTTATTCAAGAGTTTTTCTGGCTGACCATACACATCGGCGGTGAATGGATCGTAGCCATTAAAGGTGACAATGTTGCCACTCCTGTCGAAAGCATAGGTGTCGCCATCGAGGTATTGAATGGTGTGCACAGGTCCATGCGCTTCCACGAAAGCGAGGTCGTAGGTCACCCGATTTGCATTGTCATCTTGCTTTTTTGTTTCCACATTGGAAGCGGTTTTGCTTTCAGCACTTTTGTGATTTTGTGATTTGGCGCACGCCGAGAACTGGGTGGTCATGAAAATAGCCACGATGCAGCTCATAAGGTAGATTCTTTTTTTCATAACATTCTAAGTATTGGTTATTAAGATTGTTGCTGTTCACAAAGATAGACAAAAAACACATAAATACAAAATTCCCTACCGTCGCCACGGTTTTATCGCAGTTTTTTGGCGATGAAATTTATTCGGGCTGGCTATTTCTCGGAAATGATATACAAGTTGTCCATCTGATCATTTAGTGATGATTGAAAAAATCCCGTAGGGATTTGATGTGTGTAGGCAGGTATGCAGCGAAGGTTATGCGAAATGAGCGAAGCGAAATGGAGCATAACCGAAGCGAAATGCCTGCAAATATCGCATAACAAATACGCATCCCAGCGGGATGCGATTTCACCATCAAAGGGCAATTTGATGTTGTCGCATTCCGCTGGAATGCATAATACTGACATATCTATTGCAGGCATTTCGAAAAGATTCCATTTCGCTTCGCTCCATTACATCTTTTCTGCATACCTGCCTACACACATCAAATTCCTAACGGAATTTCGTCGCATCTTCTTCGTGATAACATGTATACCATCACCTATTTCTCAGCCATGAGCACTTCCCAGAAGATTTTGGGGAGATACACGTTTTTTAGCGTGACTGCGGCCTCAAACATTGGTGCGATTTCCTCTGGTGTGTAGCCGGCTATGCCACAACCAATTGGGGTGACCAGAAATTTAAGTTCGGGGTGCGCTTGTGCAAATTGCGTGAATCGCTCCACGGCGCATCTGGTGCTTTCTTTGCCCTCCATCGTGGGAATGGCGTATGACTGGCCCTGCAATCCCTCGCCATTTCCCCAAACAGCACCGAATTTCATGTGCGCCGTGCGTGCGGCACCGCCGAGGTGCATACCTTGCGCATTGCTGCCAAACACGAATATTTCGCCAGGCTCCAGCGTGGTAATGTGTCGTGGACTCACGCGCAGCTCGTCATTGGTGAGAAAATCAGTCTTGTCCATTTTTTATCAATTTTTGAAAATTTTCGGGCTTTTTAATCATAAAAAAATCATTATCCCAAATCGGTCGTCATTAGGCCGTGTAAAGTTTTTATAGATTACTTCTTGCGGTCTTTCGACTTTTATACGATGCCTTTTGCTTGTTTTTAATTCGTAATAGCTCGCTATCACTCATTAAAAGTCAAGCAAAATTCATTCTTCTATAACTCCGAAATACCACAAGCCCTAATGACCGATTTGGGTTAAAGTTTTACCGGACAGCAATAATTTACAGATAAACATTCGGTATTAGAGATAATCACAACACCTTAATATAAAGAGATGTCCCAGAGAGCACATCTTGAAATCTGCATGATTCAAATAAGCACTCCAGGACATCTCAACAATTTATCTTTATATTACCTCGCCAAATACAAGAGATAACAACCAAACCCTTGGCGAAATATTATCTTCTGTATGAGTTTTTTCGCGAGCGTTGATAACGAGTATTCGTAATCAACTTTGCCAAATCGAGCCTACCGGGTATCAGAATGCCAACATCGGACGGGCGTAGGCATCTCCGTCATACCAGTCAATCATACCCTCTATCATATTCTTATTGCGCTCTACTCCAAAGTTGAACTGACAGGCAGACTCCGTATCATATCGATCAGAAGTCCACAATGACGTGTATCCGCGTCCTTCACTAATGACTTTAAGCACGTCTTTCTGTCCAGCTGGCACAAGTGAATAGATACTGTTGAATATACTGATAGGGTCGCTCCCTGATGGGTTTGCCTTACAATAGTAAGACGCATCATACGTCAACGTCTGCCAGTCCTTCATCGCCTTTGCCGTCTCATTACCAAGAAAGTTGGCCAATGCATCCCACAACTGACCTGCTGACGGCAAGAACCATCCGCTTGAGGTCGTAGGTGCTTCCACACCGAATCCTGTCGAAGAGTAATAAAAAGCTGGAGCATATTCTTCCGGAGCCGTTCCCGATGCGCTTGCCGCATCTATCGCTGCTTTAGTATTGGCTCTACCACTAAGACTTGCGTACCACGAAGAAGCAAGCTTTTTCACTTTGGTGCCTTCGTAAGAGAAGTTACGCACCCACCTCGTGGTACCTCCGTTTCTGCCTGGTTCTGCTGCATTCTTACATGCCAAGACATACCCATGAGTATATCCGGCTTTCTTATCTTCCTCTGCAATACGATTTTGATCAGTCTGGCAAACGATGCCTATTACTGTTTTTCCTTCCACGGGAGAAGGTTTAACTGTCGCCCAAACAGGATTTGTGCCATCCGGGGATATGCTTATAAGTCCACCGTCAGACCATGTTCCGTCTGAATAGTAATAGTCTCCAACCTTAGGTGCTGCATTAGCAGCAGTGGTACTGGTTTTAAACGTCACAACTCCTGAAGCCTTGCCATATTTGTCAAAAGCTTGTGCCAGCACCATGTACTCAGTACCTGGTGTGAGATTCTCTATTTTCACATCTTGACTTGCGGTAAACTTGCCGACAAGGTTATTCTCAAAATACTTGGTAAGATTGGCACCGAAGTCAAAATCAGCAAAAGGTACGATTGCAAGGTTATATGCTGAGCACTCCTCAGGCATAGTCACAGTCACGGTTATAGAACTATCTGCCGTTTCTTTTACATCAAGTGTCACGTTGACCGGCATTATTTCTTCAAAATCCACATAGTCTACATCTGCCACTGTGTATGCTGTCACCTCACCATTATTGTGATGTACCAACATGCGGTAAGTCTTCGTGTCTTGGGCACTCGCCGTGAGCACAGACATTAAAAGTGCGAAAAGGATTAAATATTTTCTCATTTTTTGATGAATTTAAGTGATGTATTTCTAATAGTTATTATATAAACGCCGGAAGACAAATCATTGACAGCTACGGCCTGTCCGTCCCAACCGGCAATGCGCTTTACACGTTTTCCTTCCAGTGAGTACACCTGCAACTCTGTAGGTTGCCCGGCTGTCCATCCAGCCACAATAAGACTGTTTCCGTCTGTATTTACAGACAAATTCACGTCATCCGTCCGTACTGTATGTATGGCCGAGACCAAACCCTCATGGAAATCAATTCGTGTTACATTTCCATAACTCTCTGTCCGTTGGACTTGCCCTGTCGCAGAAATACTGATACCATCAGTGCTAAAATCCATTCGCGGTTTGTCACTTAGATTGTAGTTGTACTCTTGTCCACCAATAGTTTTCAGTGTTAGATATTGCGCTCGTGCTTTCAACGGGAACACTATCATACAGATAATCCATACAGTGGGCATGACAACTGAATAATAAAAATGTTTCATAACGCCTTAAATTAGCAGACTTGTTATTTTTATAAGAAAGCAAGCCGGTGGATAACAACAAATTACCCAATGCTTGCATATGCCAGGAAATTCACTTACCTCAGTGCTGCTTAAAACTCAAATAAAGAATATCCGACATATAGCAAAGGTAAATATAAAATCTGAGAAAATCACTCCTTTCGGAGGAATTTATTACGCAAGCAAGGCTTTTTATGCGCTTTCACTTGACAAAGTCATCAACGGCACTCTTGGTGTTCGCAGTTCTACCAATGTACAGCCGCATACAAGACATACGTGAATGGAAGCGTGTTGAGATAGGCTCGCAGGAAACGGAAGTGGCCTCGGTCATGTCAACACAGTTCATGTGGAATAAAAGCTCTTGTTTAAATTACATATTTCAACGTGAGCTCTGCATTGATTTGTTTACTTTCAATTCTCGGGTAATAGTTGTAGTCTAACCAGATTTTATATCGGGTATTTCGTATAAAGGTACCAAATTCTGCGGCCAGGTACATTCGTTTTCCAATCTTATAGCTTAATTCCGCCTCAAAATGATTAAAGGTCGAATGAGACTTATCACCTTAAACATTGACTGGGGTACCATGCGGAGTCAGTGACCAGTCAAATTTCTGGTCATAACCTTTCCATGTGTATAACTGATAGAACTGGTTCCTTAAACTCAAAAGTAATTTGTTGTCAAAAAAAACACAGTCAAGGCCGGCCTTGATCGAGAATCCGGATCCCCAATTATAGTTACGGTGATAATCACGGTAGAAATCAGTCAATATGCCTCCCAATATTACGGCATTGGCGTGTATGAATCCGTTAAACACCATACTCTTTGCAGGCTGATACCTGAACATTGTGCCGGCACCGAAAGATGCAGGAGTCCCCAGTTTGTAAGGTACCACGCACGGAGAGAGTCTGTTCGGATTGGCGTTCCATTTAATGGTGTCAGAATCAAAGAAATCAAAATGCTGGTACATTCCCACGGATACATTCAGTTTTTTCCTGTTTATCACTTCCTTCGAAAAAAGACGTCCTATAATTTCGACTCTGCTCAATAATGGTTGAGTCTTGACAGCCTGTAATTCCATAATAAAAGAGAACCAGTCATAGGGTGTCCTGGTCTGTTCAGCATACCGGTCTCCATACTCTATCTCTATCTCCGCTACAGCTCCTGCCTGTGTTCCTTCGTCATTGTCCCAAAGTGCCAGATAACGACCTCCCAATGAAACATTCATGCTTACAGGGGGAATGCCAAACCGGCGTCCGCTCGTACTTCGCCTTTTCCAGGCATCTCCGGTTAAAATTCTCGTTAGTCCGCGCGTCGGGTTTATGACAAAAGCTGCCAGTTCCCGACCAAATCGCTCCCCGCCGCTCGTACGGTCATCGGTTATCATATCAGACGTGCGGTAAAGCACCTCTCCGATAGCAGCGCCCCCTATGGGCGTAGCGATGATATCATTGGTAGAAGGATACTCACGTTCCATACACATCTCCCACATGGCACTTCCACCTATCGCAAAGAGCTCTGACTGCCAGAAATTGAAACCGTTGGAGCGGCCTGCGTTGAAATAAAGCGAACCGTTGTAGGGATGGGCAAACATGTTGGTATTCAGATGGTCATTATCCCATTCAAAGCCATGACTGAAGTTATTCTTGATTGTATTCCAGGAGATTTGGGCATAACGTCCGTTTAACACATAACGGTCAAAAGCATTGAGGCCGATATTAAAACCTATAACTTCAGCCCCGGCCCGCCAGATGTTTTTCTTTTGATGTTTTATAATATCTGCACTGTCTGGCAGTGTGACGCTACTGACCAGTTTTCTTCCGGCAAAACGCAAAGGATGAAAAGGCTGTGCCGCAGGTTCCCCGATTGTTGCTGAATCGGGAATTTCCTGAGATGCAGGTTTCTGTGCAAAAGTGTTCATAACCTGAATGCACATCAACAATGAAATAAAAAGTGTATGGCAAAATGTATTCATAAGCCAACGAATCAGTTTGTAGTGTCCTTAAATTAGCAGATTTGTTATTTTTACAAAAAAGCAAGTCATTGGATAACAATAAATTACCCAATGCTTGTATATATCAAGAAATCCTCTTACCTTAGTGCTGCTTAAAACTCAAATAAAGAATATCTGACATATAAATGACAAAGGTAAACATAAATCTGAGGAAATCACTCCTCTCGGAGGAATTTATTACGCAAGCAAGGCTTTCTATGCGCTTTTATGCGCTTTCACTTGACAAAGTCATCAACGGCACTCTTGGTGTTCGCAGTTCCACCTACAACGGCTACCAGTGGGACGAGAGCACGCGACTTCGACCGTCTCAACAATGACTTCGGCTGGAAGCATCTGCCATGCTCCTTCTTGAACGAGAACACCGTGTACATAATACTGACAGCCTTCTGCACGAAATCCACTATAATTTGCGTTGAGGGAAATTTCAAATGTGGCACTGAGGGCTGATAGAAAATGTGGGAGTGAGAAACTTATTTTTGCATCATTCCATTGAAAGTGTTACTTTTGTAGGCTAAAAAATCTAAAGAGTATCAGAAATGAAGAAAATTACTACTATTTTAATGTTTTTGGGGTTCTGTCTTTGCCTTTCGGCACAGGCTTCGGCACAAGGCATGAACAAAGTGGCAGCGCGAAAAAGCGGTGCGGAAACCACATGGAAGTACCTTGGCAAAGGCACTATGATTGATGGCTGGGTGGTGCCTGGCTTGGCTCCCTCTATAGGTGAAGAACTGAATCCTACCGACTACGCCTTCAGCGTGGAGGTGTACGAGAGCACCGAAACAGCCCATGTCTATAAACTCGCCAGCCCTTGGACTTCATCTTCCTTCCCATTTCTCGACAAGAACGAAAACAAAGAGGCGCACGACCTCGTTATCGATGCATCGAAGCCTGAGTTTGTAAGGGTAGAGCCACAAGTGTCGGGCTTTGTGAACGTGGACAAGACACGCGCCAATTTTTCCGACCCATTCTATATTGGCAATGCCGGTTGCTATTTCAATGAGGAGGAAGGCTACAGCGAGTCGGAAATCATTCAATACAATTACAACTCCACGTTTAAAAATGGCGTGATTACTATCGTGTCGCCACGTTTCGGCAAGGCAGCAAAGGGTGCCACCTATGGCTATAACTGGCAGGGCGAGTATAGCACTGTGATTACCCTCCCAACGGAGCAGCCAGCAGAGCAATGGAAATCGGCTGGCAAGGCCTCGTTCACTGATGGCTTCCTTTCACCGGGATTCTCATCGAACACCGACGACTACACTTGGACCGTAGATGTGGAGGAAAGCACCACCACAGCAGGACTTTACCGCTTGGTGAACCCCTACTCTGCCACTGGATGCCCATTGGCGTCGAAAAACCTCGACAACACACCTGCTTATGTGCGTATCGACGCTTCTGACCCCGATATTGTGGTAATCCAACCTCAATACACTGGATTCAAGGCTGTGCATAGCAACGAAACCATCAACTTCTACATCGGTAACGATGCTGGCATTTATGTGGCTGATGGCATCTCTAAAGCCGACCTGAAGGCATCTTCTTCGTTTGCCTCGAAGATCGACAAAATGGAGAATGGCGTGATCACCATCAAAAAACCGCTGTTTGGCAAGAACGCCACCAGTGAGTTTGGCTATGAGTGGACTGGTGCCGACGGACAGGCAATCACTGTGGCTGCCACTATCCAGTTCCAAACCCCATCGTCAATCGATACTGTGGTGACCGACGACAATGCTAAAGCAGAATACTACAATCTGCAAGGCATTCGCATTACCAACCCACAAAAGGGCAGCATCTACATCGTGAAGAAAGGTGCTAAGGCCTCAAAAATTGTGATGTAAGATAATATTGAGTTATGATACTAAAGGCAGCCCCCGAACTCGCAAGTTCGGGGGCTGCTCTGTATATATCCAAAATATGAATGAGTGATTATTGCTGTGGATGCTCCACCTTTTTCCAGAGGAAAAGTTTGTCGCTTGGACGGATTTTTGTGTCGGTCTTGATGGAGAAGCGTTCGCCTTTTTTGGTCATTTCCACTGGTTTCAAATCCACACGAATTTCCTCCACGGTCATGGGCAGCGCGCCTGTTGTGGGACCTGTAATCACGATTTCGTCGCCCACATGCAGCTCGCCGGCCTCCATTTGGAATTCTGCCACGCCCAGTTTTGAGAAGTAGCGAATGCCCTTGGCGGCATACACCTTTACACGAGTGGCACTCGAACCGTATTTCGCGGTCCATTCGCCCAGTCGCTGGCCCAGGTAGTAGCCGTCCCAGAATCCACGGTTAAACACCTTGGCGAGGCGTTCGTTCCAGTCGGCGATTTTCTCGTCGGTGTATGTGCCGTCGATGATGGCGTTGATAGCCTCGTTGTAACATTCCACCACGGTGCGAACGTATTCGGGTCCGCGCGCACGGCCCTCAATCTTGAACACACGCACGCCGGCGTCAATCATCTTATTGAGGAAGTGTATGGTTTTCAAGTCCTTCGGACTCATGATATACTTATTCTCGATGGCAAGTTCATCTCCCGTGTCGCGGTCGGTGACGATGTAACTGCGGCGGCAAATCTGGCGGCACGCACCACGGTTGGCGCTCGCCCCGGTTTCGTGCAGACTCATATAGCACTTGCCGCTTACGGCCATGCAAAGTGCGCCGTGGCAAAACATCTCGATGCGCACCTGGTCGCCGTGAGGACCGCGCACATCGTTTTTCACGATAGCCTCGTGCACCGCCTTCACCTGGTCCATGTTGAGTTCGCGCGCCAGCACTTGCACATCAGCCCACTGGGCGTAGTAGCGCATCGCCTCGCTGTTGCTCACGTTCACCTGTGTGGAAATGTGCACCTCCACATCAATGGAGCGTGCATAGAGAATGGTAGCCATGTCGCTGGCGATGATAGCCGTAACCTTCGCCTCCTTTGCCGCATTCACAATGCTGTGCATATATTCGATGTCTTCCTCGTAGATGATAGTGTTCACGGTGAGGTAGCTCTTCATGTTGTGCTCTTGGCACCAAGCCGCTATGGTGTGCAGGTCGTCGAGGGTGAAGTTCACGCTCGAACGGCTGCGCATGTTCAAATTCTCGATGCCGAAGTAGATGGCGTCGGCACCGCCCTGCCATGCGGCGGTGAGTGATTCCCACGACCCCACAGGGGCCATTATTTCAAAGTCGCTTCTTTGCATACCTAAAATGTGATGATTTGTTTTTGCAAAATTAGCGATTTCCCCACACTTAAAATAGGAAAACACCGCCTTTTTGCGAATTGGCGCAGACTTTTGCCGAAAAATGTGCTTTTCCATTCAAGAAAATTGGTATATTTGCACTTTAAACTGAAAAAAGTGACCACTAACCACTATATAGTATTCAGACGACCATGCCGATTACGCCACAGGAGGGGCTTCGCTAAATGAGAGGCTCCGCTAAGGTGTTTGTCATCACTGGCTTGACCTTCGTGGCTTTGCTTCTGATGTATTATTTGCCTGTGATGAATGTGGGCGGCGCGCAACTGCGTCAAGTGGATGTGCTTGCCGACCTCGATGCCGACAGCACAGAGCGTTACGATGCCGACAGCATCACCATCGACGAGGTGAAAAAGCCCATAGGGGCGTGGAAAGACTCGGTGCCTGAAGGTGTGGAGCCCATCATCGACTACGGCACCGACAGCACAGGCGGCATGGACAGTTTCTATGCGGCTTTGGCGCAAGGGAAAAAACTCGGTAGGCCTGTGCGTGTGGCGTATTTGAGCGACTCGTTCGTGGAGGGCGACATCATGCTCGTGGACCTTCGCACCATGCTTCAAAAGCATTTCGGGAATGGCGGACTGGGTTGGTTGCGCTGCCGCACCAATTTCGATGAGGGCACTTTTGCCGCCAACTTGTCGAGCAGCGGCTTCGAGCCACGCCATATCATGAAGGCACGTTCACTCAGTTTAGCACATTACATTCTTCCACAAGGATATAGCGAGGTGCATGGCACCGCCACCGCCACAGTGGCTTCGCTTTCGGACGAACAAGCCACCACATGGAGCCGTGCCACGGTGTGGGGCTACACCGATTTGGGTGCCACAGTCACAGGCTCTCCCACAGGTGCCACCGTGCAGTGGCGGCCACACAAAGGCATACAGCAAGCCCGATTCCATGCGGCCAACATGCGCCGCTTCTCCACCACGGTGAAGGGTGATGCCAAGGTGTTTGGCATGTCGCTTGAAAACGACTATGGCATCGTGGTCGATAACTTCGGTGTGCGTGGCAGTTCGGGTATGCAACTTGCGAACTTGGCGGTGGGTTTGTCGGCAGATTTCGCCCGTCAGCACCCCTACGACCTTGTGATTATCCACTACGGACTCAACGCCATAGCACAGGCAGGAACGGAGAAAACTTGCTCCTGGTATGTGGCAAACATGAAGAAGTGTGTGGCGCGAATCAGGAAAATTTACCCACGCAGCGCCGTGATGATTGTGAGCGCGTCGGATATGGCTACTCGCAGCCACTCCACAGGCAAGGTGCGCACCATGCCGGCCGTGGAACCCCTCGTGCGCTATCAGCAGAAGATGGCGGCGGAAATGGGTGTGGGATTCATTAATTTCTACGATATGATGGGCGGCAGAAACAGTGTGGTGAGCATGGCAGAGCGTCATCTTGCCGAAAAAGACTATGTGCACGTCAATCGCCGGGGCGGTAAGATGTTGGCGGAGAAATTCACCAAGTCGTTTGTCGCCGGATATGATAACTATAAACGCAAAAAAGCCGCAGGCTACTAAACGATATGGAAACGATATACAACAATTTAGTGCAACTGCTCACCTACGATCCTCAAAGCCCTATCATTTTCAGTAGCGGCTTGTTTTTGGTGCTGTTTGTGGGCTTCACGTTGGTGTACTATCTGCTTCACAACACCTTCACGCCTCGCATTCTTTTCGTCACGCTGTTTTCCTACTATTTCTACTACAAGAGCAGCGGCATTTATTTCATTCTGCTTGCCGTGGTCACGATGAGCGACTATCTGATAGCCAAGGCGATACACAACAGCAGAGAGGAGAATGCCGACGATTTGAATTATGGCCGTGGCTATCGCAAGATGCTCGTGCTGCTGAGTTTGGCGGTGGATTTGGGCTTCTTGGGTTATTTCAAGTATGCCAATTTCTTCGGTGCCAACTTCGCCCTTATCGTGGGGCAGAATTTCCAGCCGTGGGACATTTTCCTGCCTGTGGGCATCAGTTTCTTCACATTCCAGAGCCTGAGTTATACCATCGATGTGTATCGCGGCGAATTGCGTCCGCTCGATTCGCTGCTCGACTATGCGTTCTATGTGTCGTTCTTCCCGCAGTTGGTGGCTGGCCCGATTGTGCGTGCCCGCGACTTTGCGCCGCAAATCCGTAAGCCGCTCGTGATCAACAACCGCATGATTGCGATGGGCGTGTATCTGATTGTGATTGGCTTGTTTAAGAAGGCGGTGATTAGCGACTATATCAGCATCAACTTTGTGGACCGTGTGTTCGACAATCCGCTTCGCTACACCGGTGTGGAGAATTTGTTCGGTCTGATTGGCTATGCCATGCAACTGTATTGTGACTTTAGCGGCTATAGCGATATGGCGATAGGCATCGCACTGCTGCTGGGATTCCGCTTCCCTGCCAACTTCAATGCGCCGTTTAAGGCCGACAGTGTGAGCGACTTTTGGCGCCGTTGGCACATTTCGCTCTCGTCGTGGATTCGCGACTATGTGTATATCTCGCTCGGTGGCAACCGTAAAGGCGACTTGCGCACCTGCTTCAATATATTCATCACCATGCTCTTGGCTGGCTTGTGGCATGGTGCGAGTTGGAATTTTGTGATTTGGGGCGCGCTCTTTGGTTTGGCGCAGGTGGTGCACCGCACTTTCAGGTTGAATATCCTGCACCACGACCGCCACTATCGCAGCCATGGCGTGAAACGCTTCTTTGCGGTGCTGAGCACCTTCGTGTTTGTGCTGTTCACCTTCATGGTGTTCCGCAACGCTGATATGCAAGGCGTGGTGGATATGCTCACGCAAATGTTCACCAAGTTCCACCCCGAAGTGGCTGTGCAGTGTGTCACTGGCTATGTGTGGGTGTTTGTGCTGGTGGTGTTTGGCTTCGTGAGCCACTGGCTCCCACAGGCGTGGGAGAGCAGAATGGTGGCATATCTCTCCAAGTGCAATCTGCTGGTGTATGTGCTGCTGCTCACTGGCGTGATTTTCCTCATTTGCCAAGTGAAGACCAGCGATGTGCAGCCGTTTATCTATTTCCAATTCTAAAAGTGGAATTGGCGTTGATATAAACGATTTTTAACCAAAGTTTTCGCTTTTGGGCAGAATTTTGGCACAATATATAAATTATCTTTGCAACGTGAAAATGAAACAAAACTGATAATAATAAAAAATACAATATAATTATGGCAGAAGATATTAAAACTATGTTGGGTGATGCAGCTGAACGCAAGCAATTATCGCCTGAAAAGCTGAAAGCTCTTCAGCTCACTATGGACAAGATTGACAAAACCTACGGTCGTGGATCAATCATGAAACTCGGTGACGAGAACGTCGAAAACATCGAGGTGATTCCTTCAGGTTCTATCGGTTTGAACTATGCACTCGGCGTGGGTGGCTACCCTCGCGGCAGAATCATCGAAATCTATGGTCCTGAATCATCAGGTAAGACCACCTTGGCAATCCATGCCATCGCTGAGGCGCAGAAGATGGGCGGCATCGCTGCTATCATCGACGCTGAGCATGCTTTCGACCGCTTCTATGCCGAGCAACTTGGCGTGGACGTGAACAGTCTGCTCATTTCACAACCCGACAATGGTGAGCAAGCCCTTGAAATCGCTGATATGCTGATTCGCTCGTCGGCTATCGACATCATCGTTATCGACTCGGTGGCGGCGCTCACTCCAAAGGCGGAAATCGAGGGCGAAATGGGCGATAGCAAGATGGGTCTTCAGGCTCGACTGATGTCGCAGGCGCTTCGCAAACTCACTGCCACCATCAGCAAGACCAACACCACCTGCATTTTCATCAACCAACTTCGCGAAAAACTCGGCGTGATGTTCGGCAACCCCGAAACCACCACTGGCGGTAACGCGCTGAAGTTCTATGCAAGTGTGCGTATCGACATTCGACGCATCGGTCAAATCAAAGATGGCGACCAGGTGAACGGTAACCTCACCCGTGTGAAAGTGGTGAAAAACAAGGTGGCACCTCCATTCCGCAAGGCAGAGTTTGAGATTCTCTTCGGCCAAGGCATCAGCAAGGTGGGCGAAATCGTTGACCTCGGCGTGCAGTTCGGCATCATCAAGAAGAGCGGTGCATGGTTCTCTTACGAGGGCACCAAGTTCCAAGGTCGCGACACGGCTAAGCAACTCATTGCCGACAACCCAGAACTTGCCGAGGAACTCGAAGCAAAAATTTTCGCCGCTATGCGTGGTGAGACGCTTGAAGAGGAAACTGAAGCATAAATTCAATAATCCTTTATAAAAAAACATCTTTTTAGTGGTTAGAGGGGCATGGTTATTCACCCTCAATGCCCCCTTCGGTATGCGCGACGCACCCCGAAGGGGGCTCCCCATTTAACCACCACCCCAAGTGTTTCAAGTGCTTCGGGTGTTTCAAGTGTTTCGGGTGTTTCAGGCGCTTCAGGTGTTTCGATTCAGAGAATATTTTACAAGAAAGCGTAGCGACATGCCTTCGGCGAAAGAAAACCGATTTTTAAAAAATAGGATGAAATAAGATAAAATGGATGAAATAGGTGTTTCAAAATTCCCATCAAACCATCATAAGTCAAAGCTATCGTCTTAACTTCTTAACTTCTTTAACTTCTTAACTTCTTTCTTCTGTAGATTCCATTAATTTCTTAACTTCTTAAACTTCGTGGGTTGGGGATTTTTTTGTAATTTTGGAGGTTGGTAGATTATACTGAAAATATAAGGTAAAACTATAATGGATAAAAGTCAAGAAAAGAGCCTTTTCGGCTTGGTTAAGGTGAAGTCGCTCATTGCGTTTGCGGCTTCGGTGCTGTTCTTCCTGGTGCTGTCGTGGGTGTATTTCTACCCCAACGACATTCGTGGCGATGTGATGCAGCAGCACGATATTGTTCAAGGTGCCGCCAACGGTCAGGAGGCGTCGGCGTATTACCAGCAGACTGGCGAGGTCACTCGCTGGACCGATGCGCTGTTTGGTGGTATGCCCACGTTCCAAATCAGTCCCACCTACGAGAGCAGTTCGCTGCTGAGCACGGTGGATAAGGTGTATTCATTGCGCATATTCGGTATGCCCTCTTATGTGAGTTGGCTCTTTATGCTCATGATGGGCTTCTATATATTGATGCTCGCCTTCGACATGAAGTGGTATTATGCCGTGCTGGGTGCCGTGGCTTATGCGTTCTCCAGTTATTTCTTCATCATCATTGGCGCGGGCCATATCTGGAAATTGCTGGTGCTCTGCTACATTCCGCCCACCATTGCCGGCATAGTGATGTGCTATCGTGGCAAATACCTTGCCGGTGCAGCCATTGCCGCGCTGTTTGCCGCCCTTCAGCTCTATAGCAACCACGTGCAGATGACGTATTACTCTGCCTTCGTGGTGGTGGCGCTTGTGATTGCCTACCTTTGCCAAGCCATCAAGCAGAAGCAGATGAAGCGTTGGGGCATCGCCACCGGCTCGCTTGCCGTGGCTGCGGCTCTCGCACTGTTGAGCAATGCGCCCAACCTGTTTATGACTTATAAATACTCGAAGGAAACTATACGTGGCGGCCACAGCGAACTCACTCCGCTGAAGACCGATGCCGAGCAGGCTCCACAGCAGACCACTAAAAACGGCGGTTTGGATAAGGACTATATTACCCAATGGAGCTACGGCTTGGGCGAAACTTTCACGCTGCTTGTGCCAAATGTGAACGGTGGCGCATCGCTCAAACCCACACAAGACGAGCAAAATCCAAGCATAATTTCCAACACTATGCTTTCGCTCGACAAGACTTCGAAATACGAAAAACTCGACAGCCAAGGCGAAATCGACCAACTGAATGCGCAATGTATGCAAATGTTCACCCAATACTTCGGCAATCAGCCGATGACCAACGGCCCGGTGTATGTGGGTGCGCTGATTTTCGCGCTCTTCGTGTTGGGGTGCATTGTGGTGAAAGGACCGGTGAAATGGGCACTTTTGGCTGTTACCATTCTTTCGGTGCTGCTCTCGTGGGGTCATAATTTTATGTGGTTCTCCGACTTGTTTATCGACCACTTCCCGATGTACAACAAGTTCCGCACCGTGGCGAGCATTCTTGTGATAGCCGAGTTTACCATTCCTTTGCTGGCTGTGCTTGCGCTGCACAAGGTGTTCACCGAGGAAGATTTCCTGAAGAAGCATAAAATCGCCCTCTTTGCCAGTTTCGGTGTATGCGCCGCACTCTGCTTGCTCTTTGCTGTGGCTCCGGGCTTGTTCCAGAACTACACCGAAAGCGACCAGCAAATTTTCAACATGATCAAGCAGCAGCTGGGCGAGGTGCCTGGCAGCGTGTATGCCAATGTCGATGCCATTCGCCTCTCGCTCGTGTCGCAAGACGCTTGGCGCAGTTTGGCGGTGATTGTGGTGGGCTTCGCCATCATTTTCGCCTACCTCAAAGGCATTATGAAAACCAATGTGGCAGTGCCTGTGCTGCTCGTGGCTGCGGTGGTGCTGGTGGATATGTTCACCGTGAACAAGCGTTACATCGATAAATACTCTTTCGTGTCGAAATACGATGTGGCTTCGGCTCAGTTCGAACCCACACAGGCTGATAAGACCATTCTTCAAGACACCACGCAAAACTACCGTGTGCTTGATGTGCAGGGCTTCGGTCAGCCAAATTCGTCATATTTCCACAAGACTGTGGGCGGCTACCATGCGGCAAAACTGGCGCGCTACAACGATTTGATCGACCGTCAAATCAGCCGCAACAATATGCAGGTGCTCAACATGCTCAACACTCGCTGGGTGAAGGTGGATGCCAATACTGCACAACGCAACCCTGCCGCACTGGGCAATGCGTGGTTTGTGGATTCGCTCACATTCGTGAAGGGTGCCGATGCCGAAATGAAGTTCCTCGACCACTTCAACGCTGCCAACAGCGCCGTGGCCGACGAGCAGTTTAAGGCTGTGCTTGGCAATGCCGTGCCTAAGACTCCAGGCGACACCATCTACGAAACCACCTACGCTCCAAACCGCCTTACCTACCACAGCCATAGCGCGAAGGGTGGCGTGGCTGTGTTCAGCGAAGTGTATTTCCCATGGGGCTGGCAAGTGACCATCGACGGCAAACCTGCCGAACTTGGCCGTGTGAACTATGTGCTCCGTGCGCTGCAAGTGCCAGCCGGCGACCACAAGATTGAGATGAAGTTTGAACCCGAACAGGTGGAATCGGCCGACTCTGCCGCTAAGGTTGCCATCATGCTTATCTTTGTGGCTGTGATTGCGGCTATTGTGGTGCCTGTGATTCGCAACCGTAAGAAATCCGACGGTAAAACCGCCGGAAATGCCTAAATTCTCCCGATAATTCCGTTAGCGAATGGGTGGATTCAGAAGATATCGAACTGCTTGGAGCCGCCACCACCGAAGTGGCGGCTTCGGCATTCATTCGCCTTTCGCGTTCAACTTCGTGCAGAATGTGCTTGGCGAGCGATACCCCTACTATGCCTACGCTCGCATCGCCAAATGGCGTGCCAAGGCAAAGACTGCGTTGGGTGGTTGCTGGCCACATTCATCATCGCTCATTTCGCTTAATGAAGCCCGGATGTTGTTCCGCATCACCAATTTCTTCAATCCCTCGCAACTGCTTGTGGTGGGTGCGAGAAGCGGGGTGTCGGCGGCAAGTGTGAAGGCGGTGTCGAGCCAAAGTGTGCTACACCTCTATTCGCCACATTATGCCCAAAGCAAGGTGCAGCAGCAGTTGCTCATGCCTTTCGGTGATCAAGTGCGCCATTATACCGACATTTCCGAATGTGTGCAGGCGTATTTCTCGCAGATTTCGGGTGATGCCGAGCCTTTCGTGCTGGTGAACGAAATCGGCGATGAAATGGAACTTGATGCGCTAAAATCGGCGATTTTGCCGATAGTGCGAAAGCAAGGTGTGATAGTGATGCGCAATTTGCACAAGCATGAACTTGTGGCGCGCCTGTGGGCGGAATGTAAACACCATGCCCATTACGGACAAACCTACACCAACGGAAAAACCGGTATTCTCATCGCTAACCCCAAACTCCAATTAGAGCATTTCTCCCTTTGGCTGAAATAAGAAAAATTCCACACAGATATGAATATAGTGAAGATTAGCGGCAGCCCCGCACAACAGATGTTTCAATACGCATTTTATTATGCGCTCTTGCAGCACGACCCTGAAGCACGCTTGCATGTGCCTTCGGAGAAGTGGATCAACTCTCGCTTCCATTTGCCCCGATTCGTGGAGGCGTCGGCCGACGACTTGAAGCAGTTTGGCAAAGGTTCAATTGGTTCGCGCATGATGTCGATGTTCAGAAAAGCCGCTGGTGAGGTGGTCACCGAGCCGCAAGACCACCGTTTTGTGGCTGATTTGCTGGAGAAGAAAGATGCTTATTTCGATGGGCAATGGCTCTCGCCACGCTATTTCGCTTCGGTGGAAGATGATATACGCTCGGCATTTTCGGTGCCAGAGAAGGTGTTGCCGTCGTCGATGGCAAGTATGCTCAACATGCTCAAGCAGGGCAAGACCGTGGCGATGCAAGTGCATGAGCCTAACGGTGCCGATAATACCTGCACGCCCGACTACTACAACTGGGCGATTGCCAACATTCTCTCCACGTTCAACAATCCGCATTTCTATGTGTTTACCACCGATGTTGATTGGGTGAAGGCAAACGTTAATTTCCAAGGGGCGAAGGTGGAAATCGTGGCATATCCTGCCGCTGCCGAAACCTCGCTGCTTGCCTATCTGTTTCGTGCGCGCCACATCGTGATGGCTAACCGTCTGGTGAGTTGGTGGGCGGCATGGCTCAACGCCAACGACGATAAAATAGTGATTGCGCCCCAAAAATGGGCGAAAAACGCCGATTATCCCGACCTTTACCCCATCTACTGGACCCAAATCCCCACCACATAAATCCTAACGATAAATGAGCGGCTTTAGTTATGAAATGCCGCTTTTTTATTTGGATTTTAATTGGCGGTAGGGGGTGAGGAAGAAGGGTCGGTCGGTGAGATGCGGGTGCGGTACGGTGAGCGTGGGCGTGTTGATGGCGATGGGGGTGCCGTCGGTTTGTTCGATTGCCATGATGTCGATGTCAACGAGGCGGTCGATGTAGTTGCCACGTTCGTCGCGGTGCGAATTGCTGCCCAAAGAGTGCTCCAAATCGTGTATGTGGTCGAGCATGTCGAACGGTTCGATGGTGGAATCGAGCGCCACGCCCACGTTTAGGAACTCGTTGGGCGACTCAAACCCCCACGGCTTACTCTTTACCACTTCGCTTTCTTTAACGTGCTCAGCGCCGTTGGAAAGGGCTTTAATGGCACTTTCCAAATTCCGCTCGCGGTCGCCCAAATTCGTGCCAATATTGAGATAATACCGAAAAGTCATTTAGAGAAATTAGATGTTAGAGATTAGAAATTAGATGTTAGAATCTTTTAGGAGAAGTTATCGGAATCTCGAAGACTCGAAAATTCGAAGATTCGAAATATCGAAATATCGAAATCTCGAAAATTCGGAATCTTTCAGGATTTTTGAAACACCTATTTCATCCATTTTATCCTATTTTCACCTATTTTTTTAAATCGGTGTTAATGGATTTTAATGGGATTTAATCGGTGTTTTTTCCTGCCATAGAAGATGAATGATGGGTAGAAAAGAGAAAAAGGCTTAATTAGCCGTTGTGTGCGTCTAATCAAGCCTTTTGTCTTTTATGCAGAGATTGCCGTGCGGCAATTAGAGACTCTTGTGTACCTCGACTTCTTCGAATGCCTCAAGCATATCGTCGGGCAAGATGTCGTTGTAACCAGCGATGCTCAAACCACATTCGAAACCGTTTGTAACTTCCTTCACGTCGTCCTTGAAACGCTTGAGTGAAGCCAAAGCACCAGTGTAGCGAACAATACCATCGCGAATCACGCGCACCTTGCAGTTACGCTTGATTTTGCCGTCCATAACCATGGCACCGGCAATGGTACCCACTTTGCTGATGTGGTAAACTTCCTTCACCATCACGTTACCAATCACTTCTTCCTTGATGTCAGGAGCAAGCATACCTTCCATAGCGCTCTTCACCTCCTCGATTGCATCGTAGATAATAGAGTAGATACGGATGTCGACGCCTTCCTGTGCAGCGAGGCGCTTTGCATCGGCGCTTGGACGCACTTGGAAGCCAATGATGTAGGCATTTGATGCTGCAGCCAAGGTTACATCGCTTTCGCTGATAGCACCCACAGCCTTGTGAACCACATTCACTTGCACCTCTGGGGTAGAGAGTTTAAGCAGTGAGTCGCTCAACGCTTCGATAGAACCGTCCACGTCGCCCTTCACAATCACGTTCAACTCGTGGAACTCGCCCAAAGCCTTGCGGCGTGCGATGTCTTCGAGGGTGAAGCGTTTCTGTGTGCGCAGACCGAGTTCGCGCTGGAGTTGTTCGCGCTTGTTGGCAATCTGGCGTGCCTCTTGGTCGGTGTCCATCACGTTGAACTTATCGCCAGCGGTAGGAGCACCGTTCAGGCCGAGAATCAACGCAGGTGACGATGGTCCAGCCTCTTGAATGCGCTGGTTACGCTCGTTGAACATCGCCTTCACCTTACCGTAGTGTGTGCCGGCAAGAATGATGTCGCCCACGTGGAGTGTACCGTTGTCGACGAGGAGTGTAGCCACATAGCCACGGCCCTTGTCGAGCGATGATTCAATGATTGAACCAGTGGCCTTGCGATGAGGGTTGGCCTTCAGTTCGAGCATATCGGCTTCGAGCAGCACCTTATCGAGCAGTTCTGCTACACCGATGCCCTTCTTGGCACTGATGTCTTGGCTCTGGTACTTACCGCCCCATTCTTCCACCAGGTAGTTGAGGTTGGCAAGTTCTTCCTTAATCTTGTCAGGGTTAGCGCCTGGCTTATCAATCTTGTTGATTGCGAAAATGATAGGCACACCGGCAGCGGAAGCGTGGTTGAGTGCTTCCACGGTTTGAGGCATCACAGCATCATCAGCAGCCACGATGATGATAACGATGTCGGTAACCTTGGCACCACGGGCACGCATAGCGGTAAACGCCTCGTGACCAGGGGTGTCGAGGAATGTGATGCGGCGGCCGTTTTTCAGTTTCACATTATATGCGCCGATGTGCTGGGTGATACCACCAGCCTCACCAGCAATCACGTTAGCGTTACGGATGTGGTCGAGCAATGAAGTCTTACCGTGGTCAACGTGGCCCATCACAGTCACCACTGGTGGACGTGATTCGAGGTCTTCAGGATTATCCTCCTCCTCATGAATCTGTTCTGCCACATCTGCGCTTTCGTATTCGGTTTTGTAGCCAAATTCTTCAGCCACAATATTGATGGTTTCGGCATCGAGGCGTTGGTTGATAGATACCATCACACCAATGCTCATGCAGGTGCCAATCACCTTGTTAATAGGCACATTCATCATAGCAGCGAGGTCGTTTGCGGTCACGAACTCGGTGAGTTTCAGAATTTTTGATTCTGCTGCTGCCTCTGCTGCTTCAGCGCGCTCTTCCTCACGGAAAGCTTCACGCTTTTCACGACGCCATTTTGCACCCTTCTTCTGTGGCTTGTTGGTGAGGCGTGCCAGCGTTTCCTTCATCTGGCGCTGTACATCTTCCTCGCTCACTTCAGCCTTGAATGGGCGTTTGTTCTTATCTTTCTTGTTGCGCTTGCCAGCGTTGGCATTTTGAGCGTTGGCAGCGTTTTGCTGGTTGCCACGCTTTTGGTTGCCACCGCCTTGTGATTGCTGTTGCACGCTCTTTTCGATGTCAACCTTTTCCTTGCCAATGCGCTTGCGTTTGCGCTTTTCGCCGTCGGCATTAGCGCCTTGGCGAGCCTTTTCCTTGTTGATACGCTCGTTGCGCTTTTCCTCCTTCGTCTTCTTCTTGGGGCGAGTGGATTGGTTGAGCGCCGACAAGTCGATTTTGCCCACCACCTTAGGACCTTGCATACGAGGGGCGTTGGAGATGGTTTCTGGTTCGGCTTGTGGAGCAGGTGCAGGCGCTTCTTCCTTCTTCTGCTCTACCACAGGAGTTTCTGCCACTGGTTGTGGTTTTTCTACCTTTGGTTCGGCTGGAGCCTTTTCTTCCTTCTTAGGCTCTACCGCAGCAGGTTGGGGCTTAGCCTCCTCCTTTGGAAGCGCTGCTGGAGCAGGCTTCTGTTCTTCTGCCTTTTTCTCTTCCATCTTCACCTCCTCGGCTTTAGGTGCTTCAGGCGCAGCGGTTTTGGGTGCTACAGGGTTGCCCTTAGCGTCGAGTTCGATTTTACCCAACACTTTTGGTTTCTGTATCGCCACTTCCACTGTTTTGCTTTCTTCAGCTTCACGACGCTTTTTTTCTGCAGCTTGAGCGGCTTTCTCTTCCTTGCGGTCGTGAATAATCTGTTCGGCTGCCTTTTTCTGTTGCATGGCTGGCTTAAACTTCTGGATGAGCAAGTTGTAGGCTTCATCGCTGATGCGTGCATTGATGTTGTCGTCAACCTCAATCTCGTTCTTCTTCAAGAAGTCTCTTGCCGTCTGCATTCCGATGTTTAAATCTTTGACTGCTTTACTAATCTTTATGGGCATATATTTCTTTTAAGTTATTGTCTCGTTTGTTTTGTTCGTTTGCACTTGTTGGCCCTTGCTTGTTTGTGCATGTGTCCCGACTCTGTGCATTGGGTCGTGGCAGCGGAGGGGAAGAATGTGATTATTCTTCGTCGAACTCAGCCTTCAGCACAGCAATCACGTCGTCAACGGTGCTTTCCTCGAGGTCGGCTTTGTCGATGAGTTCTTGGCGTGGAGTGTGGAGCACGGCTCTTGCGGTGGCGCAACCCATGTTCTTGAGGGCTTCAATTACCCACTCGTCGATTTCGTCCTTAAACTCGTCGAGGTAGATATCGTCTTCGCCTTCGCTTTCAATGTCGCGGTAAACGTCGATAGTGTAGCCAGTGAGGATAGTGGCGAGTTTGATGTTCAAACCACCCTTACCGATAGCGAGCGACACTTCGTCAGGACGCAAGAACACTTCGGCGTGCTTGTTTTCTTCGTCGAGGCGGATTGAGGAAATCTTTGCAGGGCTCAATGCGCGCTGAATGAAAAGTTGTGGGTTGCTGGTGTAGTTGATCACGTCGATGTTCTCGTTGCGCAACTCTCTCACGATGCCGTGGATACGTGCACCCTTCACACCCACACATGCGCCTACTGGGTCGATGCGGTCGTCGTAACTTTCAACGGCGATTTTAGCGCGTTCGCCAGGAATACGAGCCACTGCGCGAATCACAATCAGGCCATCGTGGATTTCTGGCACCTCAAGTTCGAAGAGGCGGCGCAAGAAGTTTTCGCTTGTGCGCGACACGGTAATCTTAGGATTGTTGTTCTTGTTATCCACATTGTAAATGACGGCGCGCACGGTTTCGCCCTTGCGGTAGATGTCGGTAGGAATTTGTTGATCCTTTGGAAGGAGCAACTCGTTCTTCTCATCGTCGAGCAGGAGCACCTCACGCTTCCACACTTGGTAAACTTCACCACTCACCAGTTCGCCTTCTTGGGCCTTGAATTGGGTGTAGATGGCGTCTTTTTGCAGGTCAAGAATCTTACTTGCCAAAGTTTGACGCAAGTTAAGAATTGCGCGGCGGCCGAATTTGGCGAATTCTATTTTTCGGGTATGCTCTTCGCCCACTTCGCAGTCGGGGTCGGGGCTGTCCACATCGTTGCGGGCATCGGTGAGCGCGATTTGGCGGTCGGGATCTTCCACTTCGCCATCAGGCACCACTTCGAGGTTCTGGTAGATTTCGCAGTCGCCGTTGTCGGGGTTCATAATCACGTCGAAGTTCTCGTCGCTACCGAAAATCTTAGCCAATACGCTACGGAACGACTCTTCAAGCACACTGATCATAGTGGTCTTGTCGATTTTCTTCAACTCTTTGAATTCTTTGAAACTGTCGGTCAAACTTATAGTTTCGATTTCTTTCTTAGCCATAGTCTGGTGTTAAAACTGTATGATGTTTTTTGTATATTTTATTTCGTCGTATTTATAGTTGAGGTCCTCGTCCACCATTTCGGGGCGCTTCTTGCCCTCAAGTTTCACCTTCTTGGTGATGGTGAGCGTAAAGCCTTCCTCGTCAGCGTCTTTGAGCGTGCCTTTAAGTTTCTTGCCGTCTTTGGTGAGCACTTCCACCTCTCCGCCCATATTCTTCTTGTAGTGCTGAAGCACCTTGAAAGGGTCGCTGATGCCGTAACTGCCCACGGTGAGTTCGTAGTCCTCCACATCGCGGTCGAAGTGGTCGAGCACCTTATTGTTCAGCGCAATGCAGTCGTCGATAGTCACAGAGCCCATGCTGTCGATGGTCACATCAATTATATTGTCGGCACTCACTTTCACCTCCACCAGAAAGATGTCGCTTCCTTCAAGTTCGGTGTTGATAACGTCGATAAGTTCTTGCTTATTAATCATACTTACGGGTATATAAATAAAAAAGAAGAAGCCACAGAGCCTCCTCTAATCAAATTGCGCTGCAAATATAGTGATAATTACCGAGGTATGCAACTTCTCCCAGCCACCACCCCCAATTCACCGCCCCATACTCCCAAATAATTATATATATTTATATTTATAAAAGATTATTTAATAAAATGAGTCGCGATAAATCGTATCTCTCTAATATCACACAGTGAATCTACATTTTAAATTTTAATTGGTGGTGAGGGTTATTTGGTGGGGGCGGACATTCGGGATTCTAAGGCTTTGTTGAGGTTGTCGGTGGGGTGGAGGCCGAGTTTTCTGCGGATATTGGCGCGCTGGGTGTTGATGTTTGACTCCGATTTGTTGAGTATGGTGCAGATGGCTCCCAACTTGTGTCCGCGCAGAATGAGGTGCACGATTTCGCGTTCAGATGGCGAGAGTTCGGGGAATTGCTCCTTGATGCGATTCTCGTTGAATTTTTCGCCTTGGATGTATTTCGTCACGTTGTCAACCACGTATTTCTGTGTCTTTTCGCTGAATTTTGCAAGAATGAGTCGTGTTTCGTCCTCCTTGTATTCACGCTTCGACAGCTCGATATAGAGTTTCAGTTGCTCCTTGTTGAGCTGGAGCACTCGCATCAGTTCTTCTTCCTCTTCCTTGATTGACTCGTAGTCGCTTTGCAGTTGGCGCGTGTTGTGCGCGATGTGCAGTCCGAGAATGCCTGTGAAGGTGAACAGCAGCACCACCATCGTGAAATATTGCTGAAATTCGTAGTTGTCGGAGAATATCATGCACGAATAGAATGTGGCTACGGCTATCGCCACATTGAACAGCGTGATTGCCCTTTGGAACGTGGCGATGGAAAACATGATATTTCCTGCCAAGATGAGCATATTCACAAGAATCACCATTTGGGGGTGTGGCACCGAGGGCGAGAGGGCGCAATACACGGTGTCGGTGGCGATAAAAAGTTGGGTGTTGCCCGACAGCAGTGCCATGGTGCGTGTGATGCTGGTTTTCATGGCGATATAGCGCCCTGTGTATAGCAGTGTGAGTGCGAGCAAGGCGCTGTTGGTGTATTTATAGAAGATGTCGAACGACCCCGACACCTCCAGCAAGTCGGCGAGTATGCCCAATATGAGCAGCACCACATACCACGCAGTCAGGTGCTGGCGGCGTTGGTCGAGAATGGTTTTCTCTTGCGGAATATGGTGGTTGTAGAATTTTTTCCACTTTCCTAATATTGGCTTTTCCTGTGTTTGTTTTTGTGTCATATTCGTGAGGATTGGTGAGTTTTGGTGATTGCAAAGATAGTGATAAATCGGCGTTTTTGCCTGTTTTTGTGGGATAAAATTCACTCCATCAGTGCATTTTGACTATATTTAAGGGTGCGTGAATTTGCATTTTTCTTCTTCCGCAATTAATTTTGCCACCAAACAAGTGATCCCCCACCAAATGTTGAAAACCTGAAATCAATACCATGAATCTCACTTCTATCCATTCCCCCCTGATTTTTATTAATAGGTTTTTTAGGCATCATTAATAAGATGCCTTTTTGGGGTTCAGTGGAAAATTTCTGGGGATAGATATGTATTGTTGCCGAATCGTGAATGGAATCAAAGACAAAAACATAAAAAACAGCCTTGGAGCAAAGTGGAATGCTTCGCATTTGGCGTAGGGATTGTGCGCTTTGCGTCATTGGAAACGAGTTTCCATGCCGCCAACCACAC
>OIXU01000081.1_pt1 | contig 30375 bp, 25 predicted proteins | sample 1587921 | NCBI WGS metagenome assembly OIXU01 (sample SAMN03283238) | human gut metagenome | biome: human-associated habitat; material: feces | host: Homo sapiens | place: Peru | collected 2012
GTTTTAAAAGCCTAATCAGTTAATTATCCGAATATTACCACCACAAATCCGCAGCAGTTATCACTTGCAAATATAGTGAATATTTCTTAATTCCGTAGTGTATTCCCCCAAAAAATCGAAAAACCACCCCATTTCACCGATTCTAAAGCAAAAATCACCAAATTTACTAACCTGTTCTTTAGTGATTATTGGGTTGTTCTTCTGGTTCGGGGGGCATGGGGGCGTCGAGGCGGTTTTCCCAGAGGTAGGTGCGGGTTTCGCGGACTATTACACCACTGAGGAGAATGACGGCGATGAGGTTGGGGATTGCCATGAGGGCGTTCGTGCAGTCGCTGATGTTCCACACGAGTTCGAGGTTGATGATGCTACCCAGGAATACGAAGACGATGAACACCCAGCGGTAGATGTGGGTGGTGATGCCTCCGCGTATGTATTCCACCGAGCGTTCGCCATAGTAGCACCAGCCGAGTATGGTGGTGAAGGCGAAGGTGAACATTCCGAAACTCAAGAGCGGCTTGCCTATCACAGGAATGTCGCCAAATGCCATGTTGGCAAGTTCGGCACCGTCGGAATAGTTGATGGTTGGGTCTGCCATAATGCAACTCACGAGCACGATGCCCGTAACGGCACATATCACCACGGTGTCCCAGAATGTGCCAGTAGATGCCACCAATGCCTGACGCACAGGGTTTCGGGTCTGTGCAGCGGCAGCGGCAATAGATGCCGATCCGAGTCCCGATTCATTGCTGAACAAGCCTCGCGCTATACCGAAGCGTGCGGCAATCAATATAGTGGAGCCTACGAAGCCACCACCCATCGCTTGGGGCGAGAATGCGGATGAGCAGATTTTCTCGATGGCAGGCATCACATAGTCGGCATGGTGCCAAAGCACATAGCCGCATCCCACAATGTAGAGTAATGCCATGATTGGCACCACCCATTCACACACTTTGGCGATACTGTTCACGCCTCCCACAATCACCACGCCTGTGAGCACAGCCACTATCAAGCCTGTGATGTAGGGCGACACGGAATAGGTTTTCTCTGCCAATGCGGCAATGGCGTTGGCTTGCACGGTGTTGCCAATGCCCAGCGAAGCAATCACGGTAAACAGCGCAAAGAGAATGGCAAGGCGTTTCCAACCCAAGCCTTTTTCAAGGGCATACATCGGACCACCAGCCATCTTGCCTTCGGGAGTGCGCACACGATATTTCACTGCAAGCAGACTCTCACCGTATTTTGTGGCCATACCAAACACGCCTGTGAGCCAACACCACAGCACCGACCCCGGACCACCCAGCGCCACCGCCGTAGCCACGCCCACAATGTTGCCGGTGCCGATGGTGGCAGCCAGCGCAGTGGCGAGCGCACCGAATTGCGACACATCGCCCGAAGATCCCTTGTCGGGCGTAATCGAGAGTTTGAGGGCTTTAAGAATGTGGCGTTGTGGAAAACGAAGTCGGACGGTGAGGTAAATATGCGTTCCAAGAAGCAAAACAATGGTGGGCCAACTCCACAAATATCCGCTAAGGGTGAAAAAGAAATCGTTCAGTTCGCTCATGTTTGGCTGTAGTAGTTAGTTAATATTCGTTCGCAAAAATACGGATTTTTCCACACTATCCACTTGTTTTGCAAAAAAACTTTTGGTGGGGAGAGAAAAAAGGTGGGGAGGAATTGGTAAAATGCCAATTTTGTGGTAATTTTGCCTTTGGTTATTGATACTTCCATTTTTTGGCTATAAACACACACAATAAAATTATACACTATCATGGCTGACTCCGACATTATTTCTCGCATCAAGTATCTTATCAAGGAACTCAATTTCAGGCAAACCGAATTTGCCAAGAAAATTGGCGTTGACACTTCCAACCTGTCAAAGTATATGAACGGTCGCTTGCCCGTGAGCGACTCGCTTATCAACCGCATTGTGGTGAATTTGGGCGTGTCGAAGGAATGGCTCGAAAAGGGCACCGACATTCCGTTTGCCAAACACAGTTCGCCCTCCATCACCACCGTGCCGGCAAGCGAGGTGGAAACCATTTCGATGGGCACTCCGGTTTACGACATCGACGTGACGGCTGGCACGATGCCGCGCGCACGCATGTTTTCCGACGACTTGGTGGTGGGGCATATCAATCTGCCCGACATCATCAACGAGAACTGCCGCATCGTGCGTGTGAGCGGCGACTCGATGAGCCCCGTTATCCGCAGTGGCGACCTCATCGCCGTGCGCGAACTCTCCAACACGCAATACATCTTTTGGGGGCAGATATATGTGGTGCTGCTCGACGATTTCCGACTGGTGAAATATGTGCGCCGACATGCCGACCCCGATATGGTGATTCTGCGGAGCGAAAACCCCAACTACGACGATATGGAAATACATCGCGCCGACATTCGTGAACTGATGATGGTGCAAAACATTATCCACCTCGACACAAGAAACTAACACAGCAAAATGAAGAAAGAAATTACTACACATACTTTGCCCAATGGGCTGAAACTGGTGCATGTGCCAGCGGCGCAGCGTGTGGGCTGGTGCGGCCTGATTATCAACGCCGGCAGTCGCGACGACCACGCCTCACGCCTCGGACTGGCGCATTTCGTGGAGCATACCATATTTAAGGGCACCACACATCGTCGCGCGTGGCACATTCTCAATCGCATGGAGACCGTGGGCGGCGAACTCAACGCCTACACCACCAAAGAGGGCACGGCGCTCTACAGCGTGTTTCCAGAGCCTTACCTCAAGCGCGCCATGGAACTGATTGCCGACTTGGTGATGCACTCGGTGTTTCCCGAAGCCGAAATCGAGCGTGAGAAAGATGTGGTGCTGGAGGAAGTGGCAAGTTACCGCGACACGCCAAGCGAAGCCGTGTTCGACGATTTTGAAGACCTGATTTTCGGATCAGGCAGCAGCATGGGGCACAACATTCTCGGCACCGAGGATCACATCACCGCCATGGGCAGCACCGACTGCGCACGCTACTTGAAGGAACAGTATGTGCCTGAAAACATGTCGTTTTTCTACATGGGGCCTGCCGATGCCGCCAAGGTGTTTCGCGAGGCAGAAAAACAGTTTGGCGCGATGCACCACCGGCTCTGCCGCCCGGCGCGCGTCACCCCTGCCATACTCCCACCGGAGCACAAAGTGGTGGATTTCGGTTTGCACCAGAGCCACACCATAGTGGGTGCGAGGGTGCCTGGCATGTACGACGATAGCCGTTTCGCCTTTGCGCTGCTCAACAATCTGCTGGCTGGCCCCGGCATGAACTCGCTGCTGAATGTGCTGATGCGCGAACGCCGTGGCTTGGTATATACGGTGGAATCGTCAATCGCCAGTTTCACCGACTGTGGTTTGCTCGAAATCTACTTCGGATGCGAGCAGAACAAGGTGAAGAAAAGTCTCGACATCATCGGTAAGACCATCGACCAGCTGGCACAGTCGCCACTCTCCACATCGCGCCTTGAAGCCGCCAAACGCCAATATTGCGGCCAACTGCTCGTGGCATCGCAGAGTGTGGAGTCCACCGCACTGGGCGCTGGCAAGAGCGTGCTCTACTGGAATCAGGTGCCTAACGTCGATCGCACCGTGGAGCGTATAAAGGCAGTCACTGCCGAGCAAGTGCGCCAAGCCGCCGAACTCATCACCCCTTCCCGCGCCTCAATCCTCACTTTCCAGTAAATTTTAACCCAAATCGGTCATTAGGTCTTGTGGTATTTCGGAGTTTTAGAAGAATGAATTTTGTTTGTCTTTTAATGAGTGATAGCGAGCTATTACGAATTAAAAACAAGCAAAAGGCATCTTATAAAAGCCGAAAGACCGCAAGAAGTGATCTAAAAAATCCTCATACGGCCTAATGACCGATTTGGGTTTAATCAATTCCATATTATGCAAATACTTCTGGCTAATGCGAAAATAATGAATGAAAGCAGCGAGGCGAAAGCGCAGAGTGTGCCGATGTTTCAAGCGGTGGCAGATGTGCTGGCGGCAGAAATGGCGCGTGCCGATGCCGAAACTATGGCGCAGATGCTGGGTTGTAGCCGTGCGTTGGCGTTGGAGAACTGCGAGCGTTATCGCTCGTGGGCCATCGCCGAGAAGATGCCTGCCATCATGGCTTACAACGGCCAGGCCTACAAGCATCTGAAGGCTGCTTCGCTCAGCCCTGAGGCATTGGAGTTTGGTAGTCAGCACCTGTGGATTACCTGCTTTCTCTACGGTCTGCTTCGCCCCATGGACGGCATTGTGCCTTATCGCATGGAACATTCCGTGGCACTCGATGCCACCGACGACATGCCCATGAGCCAGTTTTGGCGTGGTCGGCTCACCGATGTGCTCATCGACAGCGTGAAGGCCGACGACGGCATCCTCGTTCACCTTTCCACGGCGGAGTATGAGCATCTTTTCGACTGGAAACGAGTGTTGCGCGAACTGACGGTGATTCAACCTCTTTTCTACGCTCGCAACAGCCGTGGCGACATCCAAATGCAAGCGGTGTGGGCAAAGGCTTGCCGTGGTGCAATGGTGCGCTATATCCTCGAAAACCGCATCACACAACCCCAAGCACTCACAGCCTTCACCCACGAAGGATTTTCCTTCAACCCCAGTGCCCCAAGCCGAGCCACTAAAAACAAAACCTCCCTCATCTTCACCCAATAATGCGCATATTGAATGGGATAAACGAATATTTTTTGTGATTTTTTGCGAAAACGGCGAAAAATTACTATTTTCGTAACCTGAATAATTCTGATATATTTAAAACAATTAATATAAGACATCAAATTATGAACGACGTTAAATTTTATCTCGACCCTGCTGAAAAGAAGATGGGCGAGGCTACCATTTATTTGGAAGAGGCATTGGCTCACATCCGCGCAGGTAAGGCCAATGTGAAAATCCTCGATGGCGTGAAAGTAGATGCCTACGGAAGCAAAATGGCACTCAGCGCTGTGGCTAACATCAGCGTGCCCGACGCTCGCTCTATCATGATCACCCCATGGGACAAGAGCATGTTCCGCCACATCGAAAAGGCCATCATGGACTCAAACGTGGGCATCACCCCAGAAAACAATGGTGAAGTGATCCGCCTCAACATTCCACCACTCACCGAGGAACGCCGTAAACAACTCGTGAAGGACTCTAAGGCCGAAAGCGAAAAGGCAAAAGTGAGCATCCGCAACGCACGCCGCGAAGCCATCGAAGGTTTGAAGAAGGCTGTGAAAGAAGGCATGGCTGAAGACGTGCAAAAAGACGCAGAAGCAAAAGTTCAAAAGATCCACGACAAATTCCTGAAGAAAGTGGACGAACTCTTCGCCGCCAAAGAAAAAGAAATCCTCACCGTATAGTCCTTTCGTAACAAAACCGGTATTGTACAATACCCAACAAAAAGGCACCTATTGAATCCAAAAAATTCAACAGGTGCCTTTTCCCTATATATATAAGTCAAAATTTTGTTTAGTTTCGGATTAGGCATTTTGCGAGGCGGGAGGCTCCGCGGAGGCCTTTGCTGGTGATGTGGTAGAGCAGGGGGAGGATGAGGCGGCGGAGGGGGCTTTCTGCGGCGAGGCGGCGGTAGGCTGGGGCGTACAGCTCGCGTGCGGCCTCGGTTTTGCCCTCTTTGGCGTAATGCGCCGCCAAAACGATGCGGCGGAAGTCAATCAAATGCAGCATTCGCTCTTTTTCGGGGTGATTTGAGTTCACCACTTGATGTGTGGCCTCGTCAAGGGCTTGTTCCCATCGTCCGATGCGGTCGGAGAAATTGGTGCCCGTGATGGAAGCCTCGCCACTCTCATATATATCCACAAGGGCGTCGCTTATAGTTGCCACTCGTGGCTGTCCCAACATCAGTCTGATGCCCAATTCCCAGTCGTCCCACTGCAAGACATCATTGTTCCAACCGCCAAATTTGGCAAAGTACTCGCGGCGCACGGCATAACGCTGTGTGGAAAATATGCTATGCAGAATTTGGTTGGCAAACAGGTCGGTGGTGAAAAAAGGGAGATTGCGCAGGCTGCCGTCAAGGCTGTGCAGACACGCCTTCGTCGCCACAAGGTCAAGCGTGCCGCCATGCTGAGTAATGGCATTGCGGTATGATTCCACAAGTGTTGGACGCATGGTGTCGTCGCTGTCGAAAAACAGCACCCAATCGCCTTTTGCCTCGGCAAATCCGCGGTTGCGTGTGGCAGATGCCGTGTGATGCGACTCATGAGCCACCACCACCTCAAATCCGTCAGCAGAATGTCGCGTCTGAAATTCTTGCAACGCACTCAAAGAATCGTCGGAACTGTCATTGTCAACCAGCACCACTTGAAGTGGGCGGTAGGTCTGCGCCAGCACCGAAGCGAGTGTGGGTTTCACCTTCTCGGCGCGGTTGTAAACAGGTATGATGATGGTAAAAAGCATTGTGTCAATTTATTTCTTCTGCAAATATAGTGCAAATCAATTGCAGAGCAACAAGTTCGCTTGATTGCTGTGCTGAGATGCAGCCTATTTTCTACAAAGATAATGGAAAAACACTAATATGTGAAAAAAAACCACTATCTTTGACATTTAATCGCTCCCTTTCAACAAAAACGAATAAAAATGACATTGCAGCTCCTGATATGCACTTTCAACGACGGAATCAAGCGAATCCCCGACTTGTTGCTCCCACCTATCGACGGTGTGGAATACCTTGTGTCGTGGCAGCAAGCCGATGATTTCACCCCCCACGAATTACCGGAAGAAATCGCTGACCGCTCCGATGTGGAAGTGACCACGCTGCCTGGACTCGGTTTGAGCCGAAACCGCAACAACTGCTTCCTTCATGCCTCAGCCGACATCTGCCTCATCTGCGACGACGACTGCCGCTACACACCCGAAGGACTTCGTGCCATAATCGACGCTTTTGAGCAAAACCCCGACGTCGACATCATCACCTTTGTGGCAAAAAACGACTCGGAGCAGAAGTTCTACCCAGCCAACAGCTTCAACCTAAAGGAAAAGATGCGCAATTATTATGTCACATCATTTGAAATAGCTTTCCGACGCTTGCCCGTGATAGAGAGGGTGAAATTCAACGAGCATTTTGGGCTGGGCTCCGATATGTTCGGCGCAGGAGAAGAGGCGATTTTTATAGCCGATGCCATTGAGGCCGACTTGAATTGCCAGTTTTTCCCCACACAAATTGTGGAGCATCTTGGCCCCACCACATCAGTCACACGCGCAGGTGAAGCAAGCGTGCTGCGTGCCAACGGTGCCATACTCTACCACAGCTACCGCACCACCATGTGGCTCCGCCTGCCCCTGCTGGCATGGCGCGCCCACCGCAGTGCCAACGTGCCCTTCACCTACGCTCTCAAGCACCTCAACCAAGGCATCACCCAAATGCGCCGCCTCACCAAAAACTCCTAACCTCCCCCACAAATAGTAGGATAAGCGTTATTTAGAAAGCGAAGAAAAGAGTTTTGACACTAAGGATACCAGTTGTGTCACGCTTTCTTTGTCTGCTACAGGGATATTGATGCTGGTTTGCCCGGTGGCTTCATCGGTTTTCACGATGCTGTCAACCAAGCGTGCTGTGGCTTCGGGTGACTGGAGCGTTTTCGCAAGTCCAGACAAGAACGATATGCCTTTTTCCACGAGTTGTTCGGGTGTGTCGTCGGCTGTGCTGGGCGTGGTTTTGTGATGCTCGTCATCTGGTTTCACCGACTGTTCTGCCTCTGCTTCAGACTCATGCTCTTCAAATTCAAACTCGTATTCGAGGTCGTCAGGACTGCTGGCTTCCGGGGTGTCGTGCGTGTCAATAGCGTCGCGGTTATCCTCCAAGTCATCGGAGGAAACAGCCGTTGCAGGTTCTTTGTCCACATCTTCTTCAATTACGCTGCCCACCACATTGGCGATGGTGCTGAATTTATCGTCGCTGATGAAAATCGAGTCGTCGCCATTGTCGAGCACTCCCTCAAACATGTTTTGCTTGAATCGCAATTTGCCTATCATATTTTCCTCGATTGTGCCTTTCGACACAAGGTTGATAACCTGAATGTTGCGCTGCTGGCCGAGGCGATAAATGCGGCCTATACGCTGTTCGAGCACGGCAGGATTCCATGGCAGGTCGAGGTTCACAATCAGCGATGCCGACTGTAGGTTCAATCCCGTGCTGCCGGCATCGGTGGAGAGGAACACACGGCAATCGGGATCGGATTGGAAACTTTGCACGATAGCGCCACGCTTTGGCGAAGGCACTCCACCGTGAAGATAAACGTGACCTATGCCTCGCTTTTCAAGTTCTTGCACCAAGAGGCGTGTCATTCGCTCCCATTGACTGAAAACCACCACTTTCTCATCACCACCCTGTATCATTTGGTCGATAATGTTGAGGCATTCACCAATCTTCACATCATATCGTGTGTGCTGGTCGAGAATGAACGTGCTGTCGCACACCATGCGCATCATATTGAGGTTGAGCAGCAATCTGTGTCTATCTTTCTCCGAGAGGAAGTGGTGGGCGTTCCATTTGTGAATGAGTTGAGCCACAGTCGATGCGCACTCTTCGTGAATGGCCATCTGCTGATCCGTCATAGGCACGAGCAAATTAGTGTCGCGTCGGTGGGGCAACTGCATTTCCACATCGCGTTTTCTGCGACGAATCAACTTTTGCTTCACTTGGGAGCCAATGGTGTTGAGGTTGCGGTAGCCCAGCACCTTCCCTGTATCGTTGGTCACAATGCACTGGTCGCGGAATTGATAGTATGGACCGAGGCAATACTGGTCCACAAGTTCCATCACCGAGAACAGTTCCTCAAGTTTGTTTTCGAGTGGTGTGCCAGAAAGTGCTACCATATATTTTGATTTCAGCCGTCGGGCAGCCGCAGCAATCCTCGTGTGCCAGTTTTTCAGGCGTTGCACCTCGTCGAGAATCACCATATCGGCATCAATATGCCCCATGAATTTGGCATCGTTTGCCATTGTGTGATACGAAACGATTTTATAGGTGGCTGCATCGGCATAGAGCGCTTTTCGCTTTGCCGCATCACCTTCAATCACCATTACATCGGCTTTTGTGAAGCGCTCAATTTCGCTCTTCCACTGATATTTTAGCGATGTGGGGCAAACCACCAGAACGTTGCCCAGCAGATTGTGCTTCCGTAGCACTTCTGTTGTGGCGATGGCTTGAATGGTTTTGCCAAGTCCCATCTCATCGGCAATCAGAGTGCGCCCCTGTCTTACGGCAAACCGCACACCTTCTTTCTGATAGGGGAAAAGGCTGACGCTCAGCAGCGAATCGAGAACCTCATCGGTCAGACCGTTGACTATCTCGGCGCGCGTCTTGCTTTCACGCACCTCAAGCACAAACTCAAGAGCATCGTCGTAGCAGCGGAAAGTGTCGGAAATCTGCCGAGCCTCGTTGAGCAACGTCGGGAAATGCTCATATCCATTTGCGAGAAGCACCCCGTCGGCATCAAAATAGCGACTTGCCAACTCCTTGAACTCACTCTCACATTCCGAACCTATGCGAATACGGACCGTGCGACCTTTGCGATACGACAGATAGATGCTCGTGTAGGCAGGTATATCGCGATGAACACGCATTTTGCGGCTGTTGCTAATTTTGTTTTTCACAGCCTCAAGATGCTTGCAAGTACCTAATTGCGAAGTCTTGAAATCAAGACATGAGCAATAGTTCCACACACTATCTGCTCCACGATACACCACCTTGTATCTCCAGTGCGTGTGTGGGTTGCGCACCCAATATTCGCCTGGTGCCGACTCCTCGTCGATAGGCTCAATGCCGAAATTTTCGGATATGGCAGCTTGCTGACGCAAAGCCACTTGCCACTCCTCCAGCGTCATCCCACTCGGCCTCGTCACCTCTGACAATCGCTTAGCAGTCTTCTTCTTAGTCGCATTCTTGGTCACAGTTTTCTTCTTCGCCATCTTCATCAAAAAACGTTTAACTAGTTACATCCACAAAGATACTCCCCCATAACATTCCCTACAAACAATCTCAACGATTTTTTATAAAAAAATAACAAAGCAAAATCTAAGTGGATTAAATGAGGCAGGAGGGCTTTCTTAGCTTCAGAGAGGCCTAACATTCAATGCCTGCCCCTATGTGACTCGTTGACTTGTTGACTTGTTGAACTGTTGACTTATTTGCTTGTTAGGGCGGTGAGGATTTGGCGGGATGTGTTGCGGTCGCGGGTGAGTTGGGCGCGGAGTTCGTCGATGCTGCCGAGTTTGAATTCGAGGCGGAGGAATTTGATGAACTGGAGGGTGATGGGTTTGCCGTAGATGTCGCCGTCGAAGTCGAAGATGTTCACTTCCACAGAGAGTTGTGTGCCGTTGTCGAGGGTGGGACGCACGCCCACGTTCACCATGCCTTGGTGGCACTCATCGTCCACTTTCACCATCACGGCGTAAGCGCCCTTGTGGGGAAGAATGAGGTCGGTGGGGATTTCGCCCACGTTGGCGGTTGGGAAACCGATGCCACGGCCGTTGTGGAAGCCGTGAACCACCTTGCCCGACAGCGTGTAGGGGCGGCCCATGCAGCGCATCGCGTCGTCGACCTTGCCCGATGCTATGAGGCGGCGAATAATAGAAGAACTAACAGGCGCATACTCGCCCAAGTATTCGGGTGCCTTCACCACGTCGATGCCCAGTTCCTTGCCGTGGCGCACATAGTCGGCAAAGGTTTCCGACTTGTCGTGACCGAAGCGGTGGTCGTAGCCCACCACAAGCACCGCCACGCCATAGCGGTCGCGCAGCAGTTGCAGAAACTGGCGCGAATTGTTGAGCGAGAGCTCGTAGGTGAAGTTGAGCAGCACCGTCACGTCAATGCCGTGCCGTCCGATTTCCGCCACCTTGTCGGGCACGGTCATCAGCATTTTGATGTCGCTATCGGGACGGAGTACGGCTTGTGGGTGCTGTGCGAATGTGATGACAGCCGATTTCAGATGCCGCTGGGCGGCGATGCGCTTCACCTCGTCGATGAGCGTGAGGTGTCCAAGGTGCACACCGTCGAACATGCCGATGGCTGCAACGGTGCTGTGCTTTGGTAGAGTGTCGGTGTCGCGAACGATTTGCATTAGGCGAGATTGAGTTGCTTTAAAATATCCATAAATTCCCCTCCCTCCGGCACGAGAGCCGTGGCGAAGCCGAATTTTGCGGCGGCATCGAGGTTGCGTTGGCTATCGTCGAGGAAAAGCGTTTCTTCGGGGCGAATGCCCATTGTGGAGATGGCGTATTCAAAGATTTCGGGCGCGGGCTTGTTGTGCTTGGCGCGATACGAAACGGTCACACCGTCGAAATAGTCGCTCATCTGGCGACCTTCCTTGCGGAAAAGCTTGTCGATGATGCCCTCAAACATGATGGGATTGGTGTTCGACAGCACATAGGTGCCATATTTCTCGCGCAATTGGCGCAACGCCACAAGGCGGTGTGTGGGAATGTCGATGATGAAATTGCAGATGGCTTGCTCAATTTGCGCATCGGTCACGCCTTCGGGCATAGTGGCACGCATGGCATTGCAAAACTCGGCAGGACTCAACGCACCGGCTTCAAGTTGCAGAAACGGTCCGCTTTGGCGATACAGCCCAATCATTTCATCGGCATTGGTCATACCCAGCGCCGTGAGTGAATCCACACAACGCTGACGCTCGATGTCGATAACCACGCCACCGAGGTCGAAAAGAAGATTTTTTATTTTGCTCATCACTTAGGCTCTTCGAGTTGCTTTTTCAGCACACGCATCGTGTCGTTGCAAAGTTTGATAAACACTTCGCGGTTACGCAGCAGCGAACTTGCCTTGATTTGTTTGTTGCCACTCTTGAAAATGAAGCCCGTGTCGGCAGAACCGATGGCTCTCATCATCGCCTTGGCACCGTTTTCGAGGTTGCCGGTGTGGTTGCTGATAAAACTGAAACGGCTGATAAAGCGATTCATGCCCAGTTTGCTCAAGTTCACCAAACCCGAATCCACGCTGTTGACAGCCACATGTTGGGTGCGAAGCACGGTGGAGAGGTAGATAGAGAACAGCGAGAGCGCCATTTTGCTTTGCGCATAGGCTGCAATAGGCATGAAATTGCTCACCGCTGGAAATTCGTAAGGAATCGAAACAGGCGTGTGCGAAAGCGAGGTGCTGAAGATGATGCGGCCGCCTTCGATCATCAGTGGGCGGATAAGCAGCGAGAGCAAAGCGGTGCTCAGGAAGTTGACCTGCACCAACTTCTCATAGCCGTCGGGTGAGATTTCGCTGCGGTGGCTGATGTAGTTGGCATTGTTCACCAGCACAGCCACAGGGCGGTTGAGTGCCTTGATTTGGTTGGCAAAACTTCTCACGCTGGCAAAAGAGCCAAGGTCGAGGTGCATACTGGTGATGTCTTTATTGCGTGTGCGGATTGCCAATTCCTTAGCCTTGGCATCGCTCTTTTCGGTGTCGAAGCAAGCCATCACAATGGCGTGGCCGGCTTCTGCTAAATTCTGTGTCACCACGCTGCCCATAGCGTCGGTGGCGCCAGTGACGATGTAGAGCGGTTTGTTAGTCTGTTTGTCCATATCTGATATGTTTTATAATTCGTAAATAAGATTAGCCACGGTTTGTCCCACGGCTTTGAGCGTTGCGGCAGAAATCTTGTCGATGGTGTCGCCTGTGGTGTGCCAGTAAGGGAAGAATCCACCCTCGCTGTCGGGACGCATGTCGATAATGTCGATACAAGGAATGCCGGCGCGGATGATAAACACGTGGTCGTCGGTGGCAGCACCAAACTGCACACTCTTGAAGTGGTTGCTGTAGCCACTGTCGGCGGCAATGTTCCACACCTTCTCCACCACATCGGCAGCGCACTGAAGCGAGAAGCCCTCGTGGTAGAATTGTGCGTCGGGTGCGCCCACCATATCGAGCAGAATGCCATACATGGGCTTGTAGTCCTTCACATGTGGGTGCTCTGCCCAGTATTGCGTGCCAAGAGCCCAACTTTCCTCTTCGTTGTCGGTGCCCCAGTCTTCTGCATCAACGAGCAGGATATCCACGCCCACATCGGGCTTTTTACCATTCATGAGGCGAACCAATTCAAGCAGCACGCCCACGCCGCTGGCACCATCGTTGGCGCCCATCACAGGCATATTGCGCTTTGCCTGGTCGGGGTCGGCATCTGCCCAAGGGCGAGTGTCCCAATGAGCCACGAGCAAGATGCGCTCCTTGGCGTCGGGATTAATGACACCTATATAATTAGTGGCATTGAGCGTTTTGCCGTCGAAAGTGGTAAGGCGCGCCTTTTGGGCAATCACCTTATCGCACCAGCCACGCAGTTGCGCCTCAATCCATTCGCCGCATTGTTCGTGAGCCTGAGTTTCGGGCACACGCGGACCAAAGTCACATTGCTGTTTCACAAAAGCGAATGCGCTGTCGGCGTTAAAATCCACAGCGGCAGCTGGTTGTGGCACCGTGTCGGCATTTTTAGCCGAACTGTTCGTAGCACTGCCCGAACCGCAAGAAGTAGCCAATCCCACGGCGGCAACAAGGCTAAATATGTGATGCATCTTCATCTTATTCTTTACTTACGAAGTGAAAAATATCATTATAGCCTACAAAGTTAGGCAAAAAACTTCACTACTCCCCAAAAACTGCACACCTAATTCACCTTTGTGCAAGATTTTCCCCAAGGAGAGGCAAATTTCAAATTTTCGATATTTCGATATTTCGATATTTCGAATTTTCGAAACCATTGCCTCGTAGACCTGTTGACCCGTAGGCTCGTTGGCTCCCCAAAATCCCTTATATGCCAAATTGTCATATTTTCGAGGATGATTTTTCGTTTTTTCGGGGAATATTGCTAACTTTGCATTCTTATACTATATTAAAAGAGAATCGAGGGGGCCATGCGCTTCCTCACACATCAAATTCAGCTATGCAAGACAACAAGCCTCAGCAAGACACCAGCACACAAGCGCCTATCAAGCGCACGGTGCTCGACTACAACGATATTTGCCAACTCGTCCCCTTCTTCAAGGGCAAGGAGAAGTTGGTGAACCGCCTGTACCGCCTGCTCGCAGTGGATAAGGTGAACTGGATTCACGACCACAACTGCGACACCCCTGGCGTGCCATTTGTGCAAGGTCTGCTCCGCGACCTCAACATCACCATCGACATTCGTGGCGAGGAAGTGCTGAAAAATCTGCCGAAAGAAGGTGGGTTTATCACCGTGTCGAACCACCCATTCGGTGCGCTCGACGGCATTATGCTCATTAAAATCATCGGTGAATACCGTCCCGACTTCAAGGTGATGGTGAATATGGTTTTGAACTACATCAGTGCCATGCGCCCCAACTTCATTGCCGTGGATGCCCTCGCCAGCAACGACCCCGCCAAGCGCGCCGTGTCGATGAAGGGTATCACCACCGCGCTCCGCCATGTGAAAGACGGTCACCCTCTGGGCTTTTTCCCTGCTGGGGCGGTGTCGAAAATCACGCCTAACCTCCGCATCGAGGACCGCTTGTGGCAACCCAACATCATTCGCCTGATCAAGAAGTTGAAAGTGCCTGTGGTGCCCATCTATTTCCACGGCCACAATAGCACATTCTTCAACATTCTCGGCCTGATTGACTGGCGATTGCGCACGCTGAAACTCCCCTCTGAGGTGTTCCGCCGCCACGACCAGACGTTCCGTGTGTCGGTGGGCCAACCCATCATGCCCGACGAGCAGGCACAATACGAGTCGCTCGAATCGTTGGGCGAATTCCTGCGCAAGCGCACCTACAGTATGCGCAAGTGGGACAAATAACACCAGTGTGAAATTAACTCAAAATCTACATATTAATTATGGCAACACTTGAAGCAGCAATTAAAAGCGCAATGCTGCGCTACGGACTGATTGGAAAATCGCCGTTGTATCTCGCCGCCATGGAGCAGGCGTTGAAGGTTGCGCCTGTCGACCTTTCGGTGCTCATCATCGGTGAGAGCGGTTCGGGTAAGGAGGTTTTCCCCCGAATCATTCACGACAACAGCCGACGCAAGCACGAGAAATATATGGCGGTGAACTGTGGCGCAATACCAGCAGGCACCATCAATAGCGAACTTTTCGGTCACGAGAAGGGCTCGTTCACTGGCGCTATCAGCGACCACAAGGGCTATTTTGAAGACTGCGACGGCGGCACGCTGTTTCTCGACGAAGTGGCTGAACTGCCAATGGAAACACAGGCACTGCTGCTGCGTGTGCTGGAGTCGGGCGAATATATGCGCGTGGGTAGTTCCGACGTGCGTAAGACCGACGTGCGCATCGTGGCTGCCACCAACAAGAATCTCGAAAACGCCATCAAGGAGGGAAAGTTCCGCGAAGACCTGTTCTATCGCCTTTGCTCGGTGCGCATCGATGTGCCACCATTGCGCCGCCGTGGCGACGACATTTGGCTGCTTATCCGCAGGTTCAGTCACGACTTTTCCGAAAAATACCGCACCCCGGAAGTGGAATACTCCGACGAGGCGAAAAAGGCGATGCTCGCCTACCGCTGGCCGGGCAATGTGCGTCAACTCAAGAATGTGGCGGAGCAGATAGCGCTGTTTGAGGCTGGCAACAGGCTCAGCGTTGAGAATGTGGCGAAATATCTGCCCAACCAGGAGGGTTTGGTAAGCGTCGACGGTGCCGTGCACGACTACATGCACGAGCGTGAATACATCTTCAAGATGCTCTACAAGATGCAGCAAGATGTGGTGGCTCTGCAATCGGCTCTGCAAGAGCGACGTATGCCCGAAACCGCCACCACCACATTCCAACTCAACGATGAGATGGAACTGCTCAAGCGCGATAGCCATAAGTTGACGAAGATGAACATCGGCGCCGACGACGATACCGTCAAGCCGAAGAAAATCATCGACCTCAACAGCCACGACACCACAGCCGTTGACAAGCACGATTTCGACGCTCCCTACGCCATGGAGGTGGAGGCGCATATCAAAACGCTCGACGAAACCGAGCGCGAGACCATCACTCGCGCTTTGGAGCGCAACAACGGCAAGCGCAAGCGCACAGCCGAAGAACTCAACATCTCGGAACGCACGCTCTACCGCAAAATCAAGGAATACGGACTCGAATCAAGAAACCAACACAAAAAGTAATGAAGCACTTCAGCACCATATTCCGCCGCACATTAGCCTTGGTGATGCTGCTCGTGGCATCGCAGGCTTGCTCCGTGTATAATTTCTACAAATTCAACGGCGCATCGCTCGACTACAATGTGTATAAAACCGTTTCGTTCAGCGACTTCCCAATCCGTGCCGCACTGGTGTATCCGCCTTTGCAGCAGACCTTTGAGAACAAACTTCGCGACATGGTGGCGCAAAACACTCGTCTGCGCGTGATTGATTCGCCTAACAGCGACTTGCGAATGGAAGGCGAAATCACCGCCTACAACCTCACACCGCAAGCCGTGGGCGAAGACGCTTACGCCAGCAAAACGCGCCTCACCATCACCGTGCGTGTGAAATATATCGACAACAAGAATCCCGCGCTGAGCAACGACCAAAGTTTCTCGGCATACCGCGACTTCGACAGCAGCCAAATGCTCACCGACGTGCAAGACGACCTGTGCGCACAAATCTGCAACGACCTAAAAGACCTCATTTTCAACGCCACTTTCGGCAACTGGTAATACACACAGCATCATCACATGGACATTCTCTCTAACATACAGGATTTTATCGCCAACCCCTCGCAGCCCATCACTCAGGAATGGCTCGACGAGGTGCAGCAGCAATACCCCTACTTCAATCTGCCGGCGTTGCTCTACCTGAAGCAGCACGGCATAGAGGGTAACGAAGAACTGCTGGGCAAACTGGCCATCAGTTGTGCCGACCGCAAGGTGCTCTCCACCCACTTGGGCGATGGTGCCGACCTGTTCCGCGACTTCTATCCGCAGGAAAAGGAGGAACCCACCACTACCACCACCCACGCCATCGACATGTTCTTAGATGCCTTTGGCTCTGGCAGCCAGAAAGAGGTGGAAGTGCTTGAAAACATGATTTTCAACCCCACCCCCGACTATGCCGACATCCTTGCTGCCGAAGACCAGGCTGCGCCAGCCACCGCCACAGGCGAGAGCGCACAAGATGCCCTCATCAACAGTTTCATAGCACAAGAGCGCGAGAAGGAAAAAGAGGTGACCAACATTCCGCAGCACCACATCGACGAGCATGATGTGGCGGAGATTGCCGACACGCCTATCGAGCAACCTGTGGAGCGCGACGATTCAATGCTCAGCGAGAGTTTGGCGAAAATGTACATCAAAAGACGTAATTATTCTAAAGCTCTTGAAATTATTGAGAACATAAATTTGAATTTTCCAGAAAAAAGTATTTACTTTGCAGACCAAATTCGTTTCTTGCGTAAATTGGTACTCAACGAAAAAACAAAAAAATAAAGATTATACATTACAGACATGAACGCTATTTTTGCAATTTTAATTACTCTCGCAGCATTATTGCTGATTGGTGTGGTTCTTATTCAAAAGTCTAAAGGTGGTGGTTTGGCTACTAACGTAAGCAGCTACAACCAAATCGCAGGTGTGCGCAAAACCACCGACTTCATTGAAAAAGCCACTTGGAGTTTAGCCATTTTCATTTGCGTGCTCAGCATTTGCGCTTGCATCTTGTCAAAGAGTTCTGATGCAAACCAAGGCACTCGCCTCGCAACCCCACAAACTGAGCAACAACAAGGCACTGGCATCCCAACCTCAGGTCAAGGCCAGCCAGCAGCTCCAGCCCAGAAATAAGGCACAAAACACCAAACGGAACATACCGATAGCGCCCATGCAATGTCATAGGGCGCTTGTTTTGTTTCCCCACACCATGAAGAAAAATCAGGAGAATTTTTATAGAAGTTAAGGAGATTTTATAGAAGTTAAGGAGTTAAGAAGTTAAAGAAGTTAAGACGATAGTCTCTGCTCTCGAAATTTCGAATTCTCGATAATTCGAAGATTCGAAAACTCGCAGCCCTGTTGACTTGTTGACCCGTTGACTTGTTGACCCGTTGACTTGTAGACTTGTAGACTTTCACCGGGGGAGGTAGAGGGTGAAGTGGGGGGTGTCGTAGGCGATGCGGTAGGGGTGCGTGGCGAGGAAGTGGTTGAGGGCGGCGATTTTGGTGTTGATGCAGAATGCGCTTTGCGCTGCGCCGTAGGTGTGGAGCATACTGTCGGTGGGCGCGGTAAACTCGGTGCCGATTGACACAAATTTTTGGCGAAGCACTATTGGGAGGGTCTTCACATTGTTGAGGCGCTCGGTGAGCAGGGCGCTGCTGAGCAGTTCGGGCCAACAGCAGTCCATGGCTGGTCGGGTGTCGGTGAGGTAGTTGAGCATGGGCATACTGCCGTACACGAGCATCGTGTCGCCAGGGTGCACCCACGGTTTGATACCATCGAGCACATCGTTGATGACGGCGGCGCGCTCCGGCGTGGTGAGTATGCCAGCGGTGCGTGTGTTTTCAATAGTGGCTGTCTTTTCCCACAGTTTGCCTCCGTCGAAGTATGCCCCTTCGGCAGCCATCTTCGTTACGCACACCAGGGCAAACGCCACGATAAAGTAGGCGGTGCGGAACATTTGCGTGTGGCGAATGCACACGGCTATGGCAATGGGTGCGGCAAGCATAGTGATGATGGAGCCGCTGTTGAATGCGCTGTCGGAGCCCATCGGGAAGATGAACATCAGCAAAAGGGCGACAACACCCAAGGCGCGCACAGCGTCGCGGCGATTGACGATGACCGTGAGGCAACCAACGGCGCAAAGTGCCCAGATGGGTTGCAAGAGTTGCATTCTCCACATCATCCACACCGACACGGCAAGGGCGCAACCGAGCATCACCATTCGCACCAATGGCGAGGCAATGCGCTGGCGCAGAATGGTGTAGATGCAGATGACGGAGGCGAGTTTCAGCCAAGTGGTAAACTCAATATAATAGAAACTAAACTGCTGCGCGATGAGCGAGCCGATGCTGTGCGACGATTCGCCGGAGCCGTCGCTGGCTATGTGGCGCAGTGTGGCAAGGTTGTCGAAGAAAATGTGTAAATGCCCCAAAGCCCACATCAACATCAACACGGCACCTACGCCAACAATCACGCCCAACACGGCAAAGGCGGAGCGGCGCACGCCTTTGCCAAGCGACTCGCCATTGCACCACGCCATGAGCAGAGGCGTGAAGACAAACACGAAGCCCAGCACATTGGGAGTGCGAGAGAATGCGTTTATACCGAGCAAACAGCCGCCGAAGAGCACCGTCAGCGGCTGGCGTTTCAGCAACTGTTCAATCGCCAAAAGATAGAGCATGATGGAGAGAATATCGTAGCAGAAAGTGACCGGAAGCGCCACAAACGCCACCATCGACAGCGCATTGCCCAGCACGATGGCAGTGGGCGAAATGTAGGGCTTGAGGATTCGCCACACGGTGAGCATACACGCCACCAGGCAGAGCAAGCCAAACAAGCGCATACCCAGCAACCCCATCGAGGGGAGCACCCACAGCACCACGCCACCCACAATGCCACTCAGATAGTACATGAAGTGGTAGCCCACGGTGTCGGGGGCGGTGAAGATGTTGGCATACATGGCCATATACTGCCCATTGTCGCACACATCGAAGCCGAACACCACGCCAAGCGAAAGGTAAAGCGCCACGGCGGCGGTGGTCCACCACAACCAAAGTTTGGGCTGACGAAGAATTGATGCGTTGATGCGTTGCCAGATATTCATATTGCTCATTTTTCTGCAAATATAGGCAAAAAAACGGAGCAAGGTGGGCAAAAGTGGCGAGTGGTGGGAGATTTTCTTGGTAAATTTGGGGAAATGGCGTAACTTTGCACCGCAATTGAAAAATATATTAACCAAGGTGGAAAAATTTGGCTGCTTGCAACCACTTGAAAAAATGCTAAAACTGCGAATAAATCCCTCTATATTCACAGCCCAATTAGCGTTTTTTCCACCATTAAATGATGGAAAAAATGAATTATTTATTCACATCGGAATCCGTTTCCGAAGGGCATCCCGACAAGGTTGCCGACCAGATTAGCGATGCTATTCTTGACCAATTTCTTGCTTTCGACCCCGAATCGAAAGTGGCTTGTGAAACCCTCGTGACCACCGGTCAGGTAGTGCTTGCCGGCGAAGTGAAGTCGCAGGCCTACATCGACCTTCCCGAAGTGGCACGACGCACCATCAAAAAGATTGGCTATCACAAGAGCGAATACATGTTCGACGCCGACTCATGCGGTGTGCTCACTGCCATTCATGAGCAGTCGGGCGACATCAACCGCGGCGTGGACCGCAGCGAAAAGGAAGCGCAAGGCGCGGGCGACCAAGGCATGATGTTTGGCTACGCTTGTACCGAAACCCCAAGTTATCTGCCCCTCACGCTTGACTTGGCGCACTTGTTGCTCATCAAACTCGCAAAACTCCGCAAAGGCCATGTGATTCCTTACCTCCGTCCCGACGCCAAGAGCCAGGTGACTGTGGAATACGATGGCGAAACCCATAAGCCTGTGCGCATCCACACCATTGTGATCAGCACCCAGCACGATGATTTCGTCAATCCAAAGAAGGAAGGCATCACGCAAGAGGAAGCCGACAAGCAAATGCACGACCGCATCTATAATGATGTGAAAAATGTGCTGCTCCCTGCGCTCCTTGCCGACCTGCCCGAAGCCACTAAAGCGCTGTTCGACGACAAGTTGATTTTGCTCGTCAACCCTACTGGCAAATTCGTGATTGGTGGCCCTCACGGCGACACCGGTCTTACTGGCCGTAAAATCATCGTTGACACCTACGGAGGCCGTGGCGCACACGGTGGTGGCGCATTCTCAGGCAAAGACCCCAGCAAGGTGGACCGCAGTGCCGCCTACGCTGCACGCCACATTGCAAAGAATGCCGTGGCAGCAGGCATCGCCGATGAAATGCTCGTGCAAATCAGTTACGCCATCGGTCAAGCCGAGCCTGTGAACTTCTTCGTTGACACCTACGGCACAAGCAAGGTGAAGGAAAGCGATGCCGAAATCGCTGAAAAACTCAACGAACTGTTCCTTCTCACTCCATTCGCCATTGAGCAACGCCTGAAACTGCGTCAGCCTATCTACGAGGAAACCGCAGCCTACGGACACATGGGCCGCAAGCCAAAGGTGGTGACCAAGCACTTCGCCTCGAAGTACGAACGCAAAGAATTTAACCTCGACGTGGAACTCTTCACTTGGGAAAAACTCGACTACGTGGACCAAATCAAAGAAAAATTCCACATCTAACCCCCACTCGTGGTTTCACACACCAAATGCCGCCCCTCACCCCGAAGGGTGGCATTTTTTATCCCCCACACCTTAGCGGAAAATACGGCTCAGTGGAAAATTACTGGGGATAGATTATGCATTGTTGCCGAATCGTGAATGGAATCAAAAACAAAAACCTAAAAAACAGCCTTGGGGCAAAGTGGAATGCTTCGCATTTGGCGGTGCGACTGTGCGCTTTGCGTCATTGGAAACGAGTTTCCATGCCGCCAACCACACATTCCCTCCGCCACCCTCTAACGAGGGCTATCCACTTTGCCTCAAGGATAAAAACCGCTCGCCGTTTCACGGCGAAAAACCCCTGATGATAAAAAATTTCTTGGAAGGAGGTTGAATCAAATCTCTCAAATGATTTTGCATGGTAGGGACGCGATACTTCGCGTCCACATCAAACGATTAATACACAACGATTTAGGTGGACGTGAAGTATCACGTCCCTACCATAGCCTCAGCGACGTAGGCAAATCCAATTTCCGCAAAACTTCGCCAAATTCAACAAAAATATGCGATTTTGGCGAAGTTTTGATTGGATTGATGCGTTTTATTTGTATCTTTGTGAGGCTTACATGATTTAAAAGGAAAATAAGTATGGCAAAGTATAACCTCATTGGCAGACAAAAAGAAATTGAAGAGTTGGAACGTCTATATTCTTCAAATAAATCTGAATTTTTGGCAATATATGGCCGCCGACGCGTGGGCAAGTCGTATTTGATTGACGAGGTCTATGGTGAGAAAATGGCATTTTCTGCCGTGGGTGTATATTTCAAAAAGGAGGATCGCTCGGATCTTAGATGTCGCCAAGAGCAGTTAGCCCACTTTTATGAAAACCTTTTACAGTATGGCATGTCTTCAGAAACGCCTATGCCAAATTCATGGAGAGAAGCGTTCAGACTACTGCGACAACTATTGGAAAACTGCGGGAAAAGGCGAAAAGTGGTTTTCCTCGACGAATTGCCTTGGTTGGCTGGTCCACAGTCATCGGAATTAATTGCGGAATTGGGATTCTTCTGGAACTCATGGGCTTGCAAACAGCGCAACATCATACTTGTGGTGTGTGGTTCTGCCACCAGTTGGATGCTCGATAATGTGATTCGGGAATACGGAGGCCTGTATAGTAGGCTCACGATGAAGATGCAACTTCACCCCTTCACCCTGGGAGAATGTGAACAGTATTACAAGGACAGGGATTTTCATTTTTCCAGGTATGAAATTGCTTTGGCGTATATGGCACTTGGCGGCATACCTTATTATATGGACTTGCTCCGCAACGACAGAACCCTCGCAGAGAATATCGACCAAATATTTTTCAAAAATCCTCAAATCAAGCAAGAGTTTGAGGACGTGTATGTGGGTTTGTTTTCTTCTTCAGAAAAGTATGTTGACATCGTTGTAGAATTGGGCAAACACAAATACGGTATGACCAGACAAGAAATAGCAGACGCTGTGCACACCACGAGTGGTGGCGGTCTATCCACCATGCTCGACAATTTGCAACAGTCGGGCATCATCACCACCTATCCCCGACTTGGTGGCAAACGTAAAGTGATGGTGTATCAACTTGTGGATTTCTTCTCGTTGTTCTATCTGAACTACATGCACAAGCATAAATCTCCCACTACTGGCTGGGGCGCACTTCAACGGTCACCACAATTCTTCGCTTGGGCAGGGCTCACTTTCGAGATACTTGTAAGCCAACATATTCGGCAACTTCAAAACGCTTTGAGGATAGGCACCGTCACAGGCATGTATAATTGGAGAGGAATGACAGATGATGGCGACGGTTCGCAGATTGATTTGGTGATAGAATGGCATGGCGAGCGAACCGACTATTTGTGTGAAATTAAATTCTCAGAAAACGTGTTTGCCATAAATGCCGATTATAAACAGTCTCTGCTGGATAAAATATCTGCTTTTCGGGAATCTGCGCAGCATATTAAAAGCCACTCCATATTATTGGTGATGGTGACAACGATGGGTGTGAAGCGAAATGTGCATTCTGGTTGCGTTAATTTGGAAGTAACATTAGATTCCCTCTTTGATTAGCCATCGTTTTTCCGCAAAACTTCGCCAAAATCGCATATTTTTGTTGATTTTGGCGAAGTTTTGTGGAATATTTGGGGCAACTGTGCCCTTGGTTCCTTGATTTTTCTTGCTTGTTTAACTCTATTTAGTGTTAAAAGGTGTTTTTACTATGGAGGAAATTATTACATTTGCACCGTTATTTAATAATATGCATAAGAATGGCATCTAACAAAGAGGGCTTCCTTACAAAAGTGGGGCATTTGTTGCGCTCAATCGGGCGAGGGATTCGTTCGTTTTGGCAATGGTATAAGAGTATTTACGTTGGTCGTCCGTGGTATGTGAAAACTGCCTCGGCGATAGCATCGTTTGTGGTGTTTGTCGTGATCTATTCACTGATGGTGTTTTTCAACTTCATGTGGCTGTTTGGCAAGTCGCCATCTATCAGCAGCATCATGAACCCAAAGACCAACAACGCATCTTACGTTTACAGTGCCGATGGGCAACTGCTGTGCAAATTCTTCGACGAAAACCGTACGCCGGTGAAGTTCGAAGAAGTGTCGCCACTGTTTTTCCAGGCACTTATCGACACCGAGGACGAGCGCTTCCACGACCACTGCGGCGTGGACTTCAAGGGTTTGGGCGGTGCCGCTAAAGACTTTATCGTGCATCAGCGCGCCCGTGGTGCTTCCACCATCACGCAGCAGTTGGTGAAAAACATGTTCAAGGTGCGCACCGAGTATTCCACCGGCTTGCTGGGCAAGATTCCGGGCTTGGGCATCTTGATTATGAAAACCAAGGAAATTCTGTTGGCGCTGGTGATTGAGACGCAATTTTCGAAAGACGAAATCATCACCATGTATGCCAACACGGTGGACTTCGGCAATGGCGCATTCGGCATCAAAACCGCCGCACGCACCTATTACAACACCACCCCCGACAGCCTCTCGGTTGACCAGAGTGCCACGCTCGTGGGCTTGCTGAAAGCCACTTCGAGCTACAACCCCAAGAAGAATCCTAAGCGAAGCATGGCGCGCCGCAATGTGGTGCTTAACAATATGGTGATTCACGGCCACCTCGACCGTGCCGCCTACGACCGCATGAAAGACGAGCCCACGCCGCTGCACTTCACCGTGGAGAACGCTGCCAGCGGACGTGCGCAATATTTCCGCAACGCCATCGACAGCAACGAGCAGTTGAAGGAATGGCGCGAGAAAAACAATGTGAACTTCTATACCGACGGTTTGAAGATTTACACCACTCTCGACAGCCGTATGCAGACCTATGCCGAGGAGGCTGTGCTGGAGAAGATGTACGAAATTCAGCAGCGCTTCAACGGCAGATGGGGCAGCGACCCATGCTGGGTGGACGAGGAAGGCAACGAGGTGCCGGGCTTCGTGGAAAGCGTGGCGAAAAAGACGCCTTATTACAAGGTGCTCGAATCACGCTTCCCCAACAATGCCGACTCCATCAAGCACTATATGAACACTCCGCGCGAAATGCGCATGTTTGAATACCGCAAAGAAGGCGGAAAGGTGGTGGCAGCATCGAAGATGATGAACATCTCACCAATGGACTCGGTGGCTTACATGCTCCACTTCATGCACGCCGGACTGGTGGCGATGGACCCTCGCAACGGCTTCGTGAAGGCTTGGGTGGGCGACATCGACTACAAGACATGGCAATACGACAAGGTGACATCAAGCCGACAGTGCGGCTCCACATTCAAACTCTTTGTATATTCCGCTGCCATGGAGCAGGGACTCACGCCATGCGACACCGAACTCGACGAGGTGTTCCACTGGGACGTGTATAACGAGAGCAAAGGCGAGATGGAAGACTACTCGCCACGCAACGCCAACGGTCGCTGCACAGGCGGACAGATGAGTTTCCGCGAGGCGTTCGCACGCAGTATCAACATTGTGGCGGTGCGCGTGGGCAAACGCGTGGGCTTCGACAATGTGCGCGCCACCGCCGAGATGATGGGCATCAAATCGCCACTGCGCCCCGACAAAGCCAACGAAGACAAGCCTGCCATGTGCCTCGGCTCTATGGACGTGAACTTGCTCGAACTGGTGAACGGATATGGCACCGTGGCAAACTATGGCAAGCACATCGACCCTGTGTTGGTGACCCGCATCGTGAAAACGAACCCCGACGGCACCGAAGAAACGATATACAACTATGAAGATGAGGTGGATGCCAATGCCGCAATTTCGGCACGCGCCGCCTACTTTATGCAGAAGATGCTGGGCTTCGGCTTGACCGACGGTGGCGGCACTTCGCAACCGCTTACCGATTATGTGGACACCTATATGAACACCACCGACTTCGGCGGAAAAACCGGTACGAGCAACAACTACAGCGACGCTTGGTTTGTGGGCACCTCGCCTAACCTTGTGGCTGGCGTGTGGGTTGGTGGCGAATACCGCTGCATACACTTCACATCGGGTGCGCAAGGTCAGGGCAGCCGCACGGCATTGCCCATCTGCGGCCGCTTCTTCCAGAAGGTGTGGGGCGACAGCAAACTCCGTCCGCTCGTGAGTGCGAAATATGTGGGATTGAGTATGCCAAGCAGCACATTAGAGTGTGCTGAAGTGGAGGTGGAAAGATATGACGAGCCCGACACCACATTCGTCATCGACGATGCCGACATCACCACCGAAGGCGAAGGAGGCGAAACCCCAACCGAAACCCCTCCAGCAGCCACCCCACCAGCAGCCGAGCCAATAGAGCCAGGCCAAGAAATGTGATAAAACAAATAACGGTGAAAATAAATAACGGTGAAGCCCAAAAAGCTTCACCGTTTTGTTTTTATTTTGCTAAGTCAAAGCCCTCGAAATCTCGAAATCTCGAAAATTCGAAAATTCGAAAATTCGAAAATTCGAAAAAACTCGTTGACTCGTTGACTTCAGCAACCCTACAGTTCCAAGTCGCCGTTGAGGATTTCGTGCCAAGGCAGACCTGATTCAGCCACTTGCTTCAAGAATGGATCTGGGTCAAATTCTTCCACGTTGTGCACGCCTGGCTTGTTCCACAAGCCCTTGAAGAACATCATGGCACCTGTCATTGCTGGCACGCCGGTGGTGTAACTCACGGCTTGCATACCGGTTTCCTCGTAAGCCTTGTGGTGGTCGCAGTTGTTGTAGATGTAGTAAGTGAGCGGTTTGCCGTCCTTACCGATACCACTGATGCGGCAGCCGATAGAGGTTTGACCTGTGTAGTTCTCGCCCAATTCCTTTGGATTAGGCAACACAGCCTTGAGGAACTGGAGAGGAATGATTTCCACACCATTATACATCACAGGGTCGATGCGAGCCATGCCGATGTTTTGAATCACGCGCAAGTGGGTGAGATATTCTTGACCGAAAGTCATCCAGAAGCGGGCACGCTTGATAGTTGGGAAGTTGAGCACGAGCGATTCAAGTTCTTCGTGATACATCAAGTAACTTTCGCGAGGACCGATTTCTGGGTAAGTGAGAGGCTTGTGCACTTCGAGCGCACCGGTCTGAATCCACTTGCCGTCTTCGTAGTAGCGGCCCTTTTGGGTGATTTCGCGAATGTTGATTTCTGGGTTGAAGTTGGTGGCAAATGCCTTGCCGTGGTTACCTGCGTTGCAGTCCACGATGTCGAGGGTGTGCATTTCCTTGAAGTGGTGCTTAGCTGCGTAGGCAGTGTAGATGCCACTCACGCCTGGGTCGAAACCGCAGCCGAGGATAGCGCAGAGGCCAGCCTTTTCGAAGCGCTCACGGTAAGCCCATTGCCAACTGTATTCGAAGTGAGCCTCGTCGCGTGGCTCATAGTTAGCGGTGTCGAGGTAGTTCACGCCACATTCCAAGCAAGCGTCCATAATGGTGAGGTCTTGGTAAGGGAGAGCCAAGTTCACCACCAGTTGAGGCTGGTGCTTCTTCAGCAACGCCACCAGTTGCTGCACATCGTCGGCATCCACCTGGTCGGTAGTGATGTTAGGCGCGCCGATGGCCTTGGCCACCTCGTCGCATTTCTCTTTACGGCGTGAGGCAATCACTATTTCGTGAAACACTTCAGGGTACTGGGCGCACTTGTAAGCCGCCACGGTGCCAACGCCACCGCATCCGATAATCAATACTTTATTCATGTCTGTATATATAATATTTTGTTATTTGGTTTGTTCGTCGTTGTTTCTCTCTGCCGCCACCATATTGGTGAGGTCCACAAACTGCTGCACGCTGAGTTGTTCGGGGCGCATACGGAACAGGTCGGTGGCAAGCACCGGGCTGCCCTGCGGGAACATACTCTTGAGCGAACTGCGAAGCATCTTGCGGCGCATACCGAAGGAGGTTTTCACCACCGTCTTAAACAATCGCTCGTCGCAACCGAGGTCGGTGACATTGTTGCGCACCAACTTAATCACACCCGACTTCACCTTTGGTGGTGGGTTAAACACATTCTCATCTACGGTAAACAGGTATTCAATGTCGTACCACGCTTGCAGCAGCACCGACAGAATGCCGTAGGTCTTGCTGCCCGGACCCGCCGCAATGCGCTGCGCCACCTCGCGCTGGAGCATGCCGCTGCAGCACACCACTTGGTCTTTATAGTCGAGCACCTTGAAGAAAATCTGCGATGAGATGTTGTAGGGATAGTTGCCGATAATCACCATCTTGCCATCGCCGAGCGTCTGCTTCAGGTCGAGTTTCAGAAAGTCTGCCGACACAATGCGGTCGCGCAATTCATCGGGATATACGGCATTCAGGTAGTCCACGCTCTCGGTGTCGAGTTCCACCACGGTAAGGTCGTGACCGGCTTGCAGCAAAAACTGCGTCAACACGCCCATACCGGGCCCCACCTCAAGCACAGGCGACCCCTTATATTCGCTCACGGTGTCGGCAATGCGCTGCGCCACCGATAGGTCGGTGAGAAAATGCTGGCCCAAAGCCTTTTTCGCTTTCACTTGTTGCATATAGAAAATGTGCTAAATTATTCAATCTACAAAGATACGAATTTTTTCACAAGTGAAGAACACGTTCCCAGAAGTTAAGAAGCCCAGAATATTTTTATCAGAAGTCAAGAAGCCAAAGAAGTTTCTTATCAGAAGTTAAGAAGTCTAGAAGTTAAAGAAGTTAAGACAGCACCATCGCCTTCCCCGAAATCCCAAAATTCCGAAGATTCAGAATCTCGTTGACTCGTTGGGCATAATTCTTTGCGCATTTGATTAATGTTTCAAAATTTATAACTAACTTTACGGTGCAGAAATATTCATTGACTCTTTTTGGTATGACACCTAAAAAATACACTGATTCTACTCCTGTTGAGGATTTGAAATGTATGCTTTGTGAAAAAATTGTTGAGTATAGCAAATCTTCAGCAGAGCGCCAGTTGCAACTTTCTTTATTCGAGAACTCTCCTGTCAAAACCAACAATGGCGATATACGCATTGTGGAACTGTTTGCAGGGGTTGGGGGCTTTCGTGTTGGTTTTGAAAGGGCTTCTTCTCGATTTAAAACTGTTTGGAACAACCAGTGGGAGCCTTCCACAAAGAGGCAAGATGCTTCGATAATCTATCAACATCGGTTTGGATCAGAGGGGCACTGCAACAAAGACATTTCTAAAGTATTGGCAAGCGAGATTCCCGACTCAGATATGCTGTGTGGCGGATTTCCATGCCAAGACTACTCTGTGGCAACAACGCTTGTCAACTCAAAGGGCATAGAGGGCAAAAAGGGTGTTCTGTGGTGGGAGATTCAAAGAATCCTGCGTGATAAAGCAGAAAAAGCGCCAAAGTATTTGCTCTTGGAAAATGTGGACCGCCTACTTAGTTCGCCTGCCAAGCAACGAGGCAGGGATTTCGCCATTATTTTGGCTTCATTGTCTGACCTTGGCTATTATGTGGAATGGCGAATTATTAATGCGGCTGACTATGGTATGCCACAACGTAGAAAGCGAACCTACATTGTTGCATATCACAAATCCAGCCGTATAGGAAAGCAATTAGAGGGTGCTATCTCGGCTCCTTACGAATGGATTTTAAGGAAAGGTGTGATTTCCTCTGCGTTCCAATGCGAGGAAAAAGGCGAGGCTTACAATAAAAGCCACTCCAATTTCACGATTGACGGTTCATTGGTTGATGTGACCAATAATTTTGGCGTGTCAGAAAAGAAAAATGCAAAGTCGCCATTCTGCAATGCTGGCGTGATGGTGAATCGTCAAGTTTGGTCAACCACGGTAGAAGCGGTATACGACGGGCCACGAATCACGCTTGGCGATATTCTGTTGCCTGAAGAAATAATCCCAAATGACTTTTTCATCAACGCTGAAGAACTTGAGAAGTGGAAGTATCTGAAAGGCGGAAAATCGGAAAAGAGAACCACAAAAGAGGGATTTGAATATAATTATTCAGAGGGTGCGATGTCATTCCCCGACAGTTTAGAAAAGCCATCGCGCACAATTATCACAGGCGAAGGAGGGCTGAGTGCTTCTCGTTTCAAGCACGTTGTTGTCACCCCGACAGGTCGTTACCGCCGTCTTGTCCCTGTAGAGTTGGAGCGTTTGAACATGTTCCCCGACAATCACACCCAAGAGGCCACCGACACCAGACGGGCGTTTTTAATGGGGAATGCTCTCGTGACTGGTATTGTGGAAAATATTGCCCGCGTTTTACTTTATAGAATGTGATTATGTGTGACTATGACCATACATCAAAAACCTCAATTCTCTCCCACGCTCAACAACTTTTGGGCAAATCACTACGAGATTTACACAATGAAGCAGTTGTCTTAAATGAAGGTCGTGGCAGAATGGGGCAATGTGTTGAGCAATTTCATTTTCATTACAACCCAAACAGCGACCCCACTCCCGACTTTCCCCAAGCAGGTGTTGAATTGAAATGTACGCCATTGAAAGAACTTCAAGATGGTAGCATGGTGCCAAAGGAACGCTTGGTACTCAACATCATTGACTATATCAAAGAGGCAAAGGCGACATTTGAGACCAATAGTTTTAGGATGCGAAAGTACGTATTTTTTATAAGTGATTGAGAATGAGATAAGTTTTTATCTCATAAAAAGAAGAGGTTACGAATTAGA
>OIXU01000086.1_pt1 | contig 29398 bp, 23 predicted proteins | sample 1587921 | NCBI WGS metagenome assembly OIXU01 (sample SAMN03283238) | human gut metagenome | biome: human-associated habitat; material: feces | host: Homo sapiens | place: Peru | collected 2012
AAAAAGAAAGCGGCAACCGAGCCATTCTGAGCGATAGCAAGCGATTTTGAAAAAATCGCGCAGTCTGATACTTTGTATGCGAAGTACGATAGCTTCGCTATCTACCGAATTGACGCGCTTTTTCTGGTAGCTTATTCAATTTTTGTGCTGAATTTATAAAACTCGAAGTTCGGGCTAAATAAACTAGAAAATAGGAGGATTTATGAAGTCGCCAAAAGAACTTTCAGTAGACCAGAAGCTTGTTTCGCTTACAAAAGAGATTATTGAAATTATGCCGGAAAAAGACGACTTGCCTTTGCAGGTTGTAAAAATCCTGATAGATGACCCGGAAATTCAGGCGGTTCAGGATTATGCGAACAATGTCTCAATCATCCGGCTTGGGTTCAATGACCATGGACCGGTTCATATGCGTACGGTTTGCCGCAACTGCCTTAAAATGCTGAAAATTCTTCATTCAAAAGGAATAAAAACCAGCCTGGAGCAGGAGGAAGCCGGAACTTTTGCAGACAGCGTAACCGCCGTAATACTTGCAAGTTTTCTGCACGATTTTGGAATGACGATTGCGCGCCAGGACCACGAGCTTTATTCCGGTATTCTTGCATTGCCGGTCATTAACAAAATACTTGATGCAGTTCTTGCCAAGCCAAAAGACCTGAAAAGAAAAATAACAATTCGCTCAATGGCAATGGAAGGAATCGTAGGGCACATGGGAACACGAAAAATTCATTCAATTGAAGCAGGGCTTATCTTGATTGCCGACGGCTGCGACATGACAAAAGGCCGCGCGCGGATTCCTATGGAAATCAACGCAAAGCCGAGCGTTGGCGACATCCATAAGTATTCAGCAAATTCAATCGAAAGCGTAAAGATTCTGACCGGCGAAGAAAAACCGGTTAAAATCGAAGTCCACATGAGCGCAGATGTAGGATTTTTCCAGATAGAAGAAGTTCTTCTGCAAAAAATAAACTGCAGCCCGGCAAAGCCTCTTGTTGAACTTTACGCCGGAGTAGAAGGGCAGGAAATGAAAAAATATCTGTAAGGATGGATTCAATATAAAATCCGAATTTTTCCCTGTAAAGCCAGAATACGTGGTATATTTTAAGAATGAATATTTATGTCGATTTTGATGATTGCCTTTGCGAAACAGCGCGTTACTTTTCTGACCTTGCAAAAGGACTCTTCGGGGTGAACATACCGTACGAGCAGATTAAAAATTTTAACCTGCAGAAAACATTTTCTTTAACTGATGAACAGTACGACAGGATGATGATTCTGGGGCACAGACCGGAAGTCCTTTTGTCATATAAAGAAACTCCTGGAGCGATAAAAACAATTAACGGCTGGATTGACAAAGGGCATGATGTAAAAATAATTACAGGACGGCCGTTCGACTCTTATGACGCGTCCCGAAAATGGCTTAATCAGCATGGACTAGAAAGGGTAGGATTGTACTGCCTGAATAAATACGGCAGGGATTTTATAAAAGGTGCAAGTTTTAATCTTGAGCTTGAAGATTTCTATAAAATGCGCTTTGACTTTGCGGTGGAAGATTCTCCGGCCGCATTTAAATTTTTTGAACATCTGCCAGAGCTAAAGGTTATGGTTTTTGACCGGCCGTGGAACCAGAACCAAACCTTTCCAAACCGAAACTATAAAAGATGTTCCGGCTGGAATATCATAGATTCTATTGTGGAATAAAAATCTATTCTAGCCGCCGCTCATAAGACGAATCCATTCGTTGCGGTTTCTTACGCCGCATTTTTCGTAGATATGCTGTATGTGGGTTGCAACCGTGCTTACCGCAATGAACAGGGTTTCTGCAATCTCCTTGTTGCTGTGGTTTTCGTACAGAAGCTCTGAAATTTCTACTTCACGTTTTGAAAGGTTAAAGGTTTTGTAATATTCGTGCCGCTTTTCTTTCTGGGAAATATGATTTTCTTCCGGCTCTTTTTCCATAAAAGAAATGCCTCTGTGCATTCCGCCCGCTGTTGATTTGTTTACAAAATCTGTGATTGTTCTTGCAAAGTCCTTGCGGACATTCACGCATAAGGACAGAATTGAATAAATTTTTAATAGCAGCTCTTCCTGCGAGAAAGGTTTAAAAATATAGTCTACAACGCCTTGTTTTATAAACGAATTTTTGAGCGCGACATCCTGAACTCCGGTAAGGAACAGAAAAGGCACGTTTTTAAGGTTTTCATCGCCACGGCAGAAGTCAAAGAACGCTTTTCCGCCCATAACCGGCATAACCATATCAGAAATAATTAAGTCCGGCGCATTTTTTTTGATTTTGCAGATAGCATCCTTTCCGTTTGTGGCGGTAATTACCGGGCAGTACGGCCTTAAAAGTTCAGCAATATTTTTAAGCAGGGCAATATTGTCTTCAACAATAAGAATCAGGTTGTTCTGCATAAGATTCTTAAGTTCTGATTCCTGCGCGTCGTTTTTTAAGGATTTTTTTTCAGAAAGAATTTTATTGTAGCCGTTTGCGCGGTCATTTTTCAAAAGTTCGCTGGTTTCAGGCGAGTATGGCAGAAGGGACAGCCTTGCTTCAAAAACAACTTTACACAGCTCACTGGAATTTTTGTTCTTAGGCAGATTTCCGCCAAGATTTTCAAGTTTGTTTTCCAAAGGATTTTCAAGAGGAATGCAAAAAGCCGAGCAACTTCCATTGTAGAGCCTGCAGATTCTTCTTACAAGATGAAGCCCTATTCCAAGCCCGCGTATATTTTCCGCGGCATTTTTACCTCTTGCGCCCAAAGAAAAAAGCGTTTCCAGATTTTGACCAAGAATATTTTCTGAAAAATTAGAAACCTGATAAACAAGCTCGTTTTTCTGCTCGTTATATTCAATGTTTATGCTGATTTTTCCGTTCTCAACAGAATATTTAACGGCGTTGTCTATAAGATTTGTAAAAACCGTTTCCAGAAAAAGCGGAAAGACTGAAACGCAGGTTTTTTCTGAGCAGGACGAAAAATAATTTATTTCAATCCCCTTGAATTCTGAATATGGAATAAAATTGTCCATAACCTGCTGAAAAATCTGCATAATGCGAATCGGTTTGCAAAGCCTGGAGACTTTCTGAATATCCTGTTCCTGTTCTTCCAGGGAGTTTACCATTAGCGCAATGTTTTTAAGCCGCGAAATGTTCCCTTTTACGGATTTTAAATAAGCAAAAATCTGTTCTGGATTTTGCTGGTGTCTGCTCCCCCCCCCGATGCGCCTTTTTCGCCGGGTTTTTCATGGGTGTTCTGGCGTTCCAGTTCTTCAAAGGAATTTTGAATCAAAGTTATAGGGGCAAGCAGTTCATGCGCCGATGCCTTTAAAAAATATGAAGACTCGCGGTACATATTGAATTCAAGGTTTTTTTGCCGGAGTTTTATAAAAATGCTAAGGCTGTAGATGAATATGTGAAAAATAAAGCAGATGTCGTAACCAAAATAATAGTCGTTGTCAAAAATCGCCAAATAAGAGTTCACGTTGTATTTTAGACGAAGCAAGTGCAGCGACTGCCTGAAAACTATGTATACAAAAAGCGGAATCCATGAACAAATCAGCAGAACTGGAATGGATTTTTTTCTGATTGCTGAAAGAAACATAATCACCGAGCAGAAAAGGCATCCGAAAATCAAAAAGCAGATAGTTGTGATGTATGAAATTTTAATATTTCTGACAAACGCATACAGCGCAACTGAAACCAGGCAGGTTGCGGAAAGAATGCGCAGGATTGATTTGTAGAAAATTCCGTTTTTATTGAACGAAATGTTCTGAAGAAACAGAATCTGCGAAAAAAGCAAGCCGATGCAGCAGACAACATAACTGAATCTTGAAAAAAACAGACAATCGCAGCTTCTGTTCCAGATATAAGTGCAGCCAAGACCTTTCATTGCGGCTTGATAAAGGCAGAAGCAAAGGCTCATAAGGCTAAGATACAGGAAGAGTTTTTCTTTTGAACTTACAAAAAACAGCAGGAGCGTAAAAAACGCAAGAAACATCAGTCCTACAAAAATTATATGAATAAAAGAAAATTTTTCGGTCTGGGCAAAGAAAGTTGAAAGCTCAAAAAATCTGAAAACCAGCGAAATTGAATCGGAACTTTTTATTTTTAGCACAAAAAATTCATCGCAGGCATTCTGTTCTGGAATCTGAACAAAACTTCGCCAGGATTTTATGCTTTTTTCTGAATTTTTTACCTGCCGTCCGGTGGAATCTGCTTTTTGCCATTTTTCGCCGCAAAAAACAAAAAGCTCGGCGCGGTCAACAAGTTCCGGCCCCAAGTCCAAAATCTGAAAGTTTTGACTGTTTGTTGCATCAGTAAAATCAGATTTTTTTTGAATCAAAACCCAAAGCGTTCCGTTCACAAAGCCCGGCGAAAACCTGAATTCATCTTTAATCTGAGTTCCGTTTTTTATAATTTCGTTGATGGCGTTTTTGCCCAGCCCATCAGAGCCGTCCTCAACTTGCAAGGATGATTTTTTATCTATTATATAGAAGATATTTTTTACTTGCTGCTGCCCGGAAACAGCGGTTCGCGAAAAAACAGGAAAAGCGGAAAGAAGCAATAAAAGATAAACGAGATTTTTCATAATTTTGTTCAGACTAGATTTTTTTTTAATTTTTTTGATTTTACATAAGCAAGCATATAATAAAAACTCTCTGCCAAACTGTAAAATTATATCACAGCTTTTTTATTTTGTTGTAAAACATAAAAAGAAAACCACAAAACCGCCGGAAAGAATGGATTTCAATAAACGGCGGTTTTGTGGTCAGGGGAGAGTTTATTCTCCGGCAGATGTTGAAACAGGTGTCATGGTAACGCCTGGCCAGACAAGTGACTTATAGGATTCAGACCAATAATATAAGTGCAAGTCAGCAGCAGTTGCGTCTGTGTAGACAAAAACTTTTAATTTTCCAGATTCGATGCTTGTTTCTGGTTTATCCGTTCTTGTGGATTTATAATATGCTGCAGAAGAATTTTGCCATTCATAATAAACAGCACCTTCTTTTTGGATATTCTTAATATCATGAGATTGTATTTCAGTTTCATTAAAAATCAATGAAATAGTTTCATCAGAAATTTTTGTTGTATCAATTTCACAGAAATACCAATTTCCATTAAATTCCGGCGCAGAAATTTCTTCTGTTTTCAATGTAACTTTTCGAGTTCCTGTGTTTAACGAGAATGTCAGGTTCAAATCAGTGTCAGTATTATTTTTTATGACTAAATTATCTCCTTTTTCTGACAAAGTGAGTTCATTTGGGTAAGAATCAATTGCATTGGAAAGCAAAGAAAGGCCGTAAATACAATTGTAAATTTTACCTTCAAAACTGCTATTTGCTCCCAAGAAATATGAGCACTCTATTTTTGAAGAATCTTCTGCATTAGGCTTAAATTTTTCAGATTTTAAACCGTCATTATAGTTAAGAGTAAAGACTGCAAACTTTTCTTCATTAAGTGCGATTTTTTCAAAAGTGACTGGTTCGCTAGAAATTGTTCCGGGTTTTGTAGTTTCTAGAATAAATGAAACCTTGCCCTTTTTGTAAGCGTAACAGTATGTTTCAAGTGTAAAAGGTTCTGATGTATAACTAGAATCATAGCCTATAGAATCTTTTTCTTCTGTTCTTAAAATTCCATCGATAGCAAAAGAAACATCGCTAATACCACTAAGCGTACACTTATAAAAATTTCCAGCTTCAACATCATAAGTTCCAATCGTATTTTCTACATTGCCACCACCCAATTCAATCTGCTGCATATAATCTTTTAGAAGCAGGCTGACTTTTAGTGTTGTTGGATTCATGGAGAATGTAACATTCAAAGTTTTATCAGTTGTATTTGTTACTGTAAATGAATTGTCATCTTCGCATATAAGTTCCAGTCCATTTGAAACATAATCTATCGAATTGTAAAGAAGATTTATATCGTGGGTATAATTATAGAATTTTCCTTTAATGTTTTCTCTTGCAGCCAAGGTTAATGTATATTCCAGATTTCCTGTTTCTTTTGAAACTACAAGTTTTTTATAATTTTCACCATAAGAAAGACCATATTCAGAGTCATCAGCCAATGTCACTTTGTCAAATCTAACAGAATCAATCAGAACTTTTGCATCGTTTGCCATTTTTAGCGACATATTAGCATAACCGGAATTATAAGCGTAGCAAACAGATGTGATTGTAAATTCTGAATCTGCTGCCCATCTGAATTCATTTGAACCGTATGAGTCGGCATTTTCTGTCGCAAAATCAGTCCAACCGTTCAATTCTGTTACAGTGTGTCCTTTTATTTCGCACATATAAAAATTGCCAGGTTTTACAGTTATTTTACCAAGATAATTTTTTACCCGACCACCTGCAAATGTTGTCGCAAGTCTTGGATAAATATCCAAATCAGAAGTGATTGTAAACGGCAATTCAAGTTTTTTATTTGTGTCTTTGATGTACCAGCCAAAAATATCGCTTTCAGAAGAGTATTTATTCAGGATTTCTTCTGTAATCTGTGTTCCGACTTTTGCATTGTGTGTTTTATTGGTTAAATCTCCATTTGAATCATAAAAATAAATAGTTGCAATTTTCGGCTCTGGTTTTTCTTCCGGTTTTTCCTCTGGCTTTTGTTCCGGAGTAGAAGCGTTTGGATTTTCAATTTTTAGCTGAGAAGTATTTATATTTAGATAGAAATTGTAAGTTCCGTCAAACGAGTATTCCAGATTAAAATTTTGTGTTTTTGTTGCGTAAGTTTCATCTACAGCAATATATTGATTTTCTAAGAGTTTAATGTCTTCAGTTCTTGTCCAATTTTGACCATATGATCCGGTCATTGCTCCCCAGGTTTTATCAGAAATTGAAAAGCCTTGCGGGTTTCCATCTTTAGACACAGGAATTTCAACAGATTCTCTCAAAGAATAAATTCCGGTTTCAGACTTAGATTCTACAAGCTGATATTTTTCGTCAAATTTCCAGCCTGTAAAATCACCGACAACGTACAAGTTTGCGTCTTCAATAACTTTGTCGCTCTGTTCATCTGTGGTAACGAGCATAACAGGTTTTGCCACATCAGACAAATCCAGAAAGAAATTGTAATAGCCGCCGCCAGTTGCAAGTGCTCCATTTTTGCCATACCAGACATTATAATAACTTTTTATAACATTGAACCATTCATTTTTTGGAACAGAACCTTTAACGTCAAATGGAATACAGTAGTCATAAGCAAATCCTGGCATAGAAATTTTGAAGCCGTAAATATTCTGCGGAAGATACATGCTCAACTTGTAAATATTTTTGTCAATTTCCTTAAAATCATTAAATCCGTCTATTGCTTTCCATTGGATTTGTTCTGCATTGTCAGCCTCGTCTTGATAACCAAAAGTTCCCATTAAATATAATTTGTTAGAAGAACTCTTGTAATTTTCATCAAAAGTAAAGTTTTCCGGTTTTTCTGTAAGAATATTTTTGTCCTTTGAAATATAAACTGTAGAATTTGCAACATCAAACGATTTTGTGTCGCTTCCATAATTTACATTAAGCGAAATTTCTGAACAGTTTTCAAAATAATATTTGAACCATCGGCTGCTTTCATTTTTTGAAGAAATTGCATCCGTAATTTTTTCAACAGTTGTGTCAGAAGTTACATTGTAAGAAACCTTCGGAAGATTTTCCGCCTGAATCCAGACCGTAACAGCCGGTTTTTCGGCAATTTCCTTTAGATCTTTTTCCGTGAACATCGGAGTATTTCCAAAAATTGCACCCGGATTTTTAGTTTTAATTACAGTAATTTTTGAATTTCTGGGATTTTTTTCGCTGGCTTTTGCGCCGCCCATATTTTTAGGAGTAAGCAAATATCCGTATTTTACGCTTTTTGCACTCTGTTCTCTCATTGCTCTTGCAACAATGCCGCGGATATTAGAAGTTACATCATTTTGATTTTTAAAAGTTCCTGATTCAATGGAAGTGTTATTTTTGCTGATAGAATAAGTTCCATCTTCATTAAAAGCATATTTCAGTCCAGTCTTCGGATTTGTGTAAACGCCAAAAACAGACCCGATTTCGTTTCCTCCAGAAGGATTATCTGCCGGATTGTCGCTAGGATTTTCAGTTTTATTATCGTTATCCGAATCAGGACTGTCCGTTTGACACCCTGCTATAAATAATCCGAACAAAGCTCCCGCCAACAAGAGCCATGCCAAATAAGCCGTCTTTTTCACCATTCTCATAAATTACCTCTCGAAAAAAGTTAATATGGAAATGATATTGGCAAAAATTCAAGTTCGGTATCGTTTAAATGATGATTTATTTATCGACAAGGGCGATATTGTAATTTACCAGACAAAATAATTCGCATTATTTTCCAATACCACAAAGTGTGTTATAATTTTTCTGTAGGAATCTGCTTATGTCAAATCATGAACAAAACCAAATCCGATATACAGTTGCATGTGTGAATGAATTTGCGCGTGCTAAGTCGCTTTCCAAAACTCAGGCATTTTTGTATCTGCTGGAGCACAAGGCATTGGATTTTCTTACGGAATTTTATGATGTTGAGCATACGCTTTCTTTTGATGACGCGGTTTCTGATATGACAATGATTTGCCAGAAAAACGGAGGCAAGATTCAATGACGCTTTATCACGGTTCAAATGTTGATATTCAGAAAATCGAGCTTTCAAAATGCAGACCGAACAAGGACTTTGGAAAAGGATTTTATCTTACGAGTATAAAAGAGCAGGCTGAACGCATGGCTTTGCGTGTCTCCAAAATGTACGGCAGGACTCCTTTTGTAAATATTTATTCTTTTAATGAAAAAGTTCTTTTCGGAGGAAACTTGAATGTCAGGATTTTTGAAAAGCCATCTGAAGAATGGGCGAAGTTTGTAATCACAAACCGGAATTACAAAAGAATTGAAACAGTTGAAGGCGATAATAATTTTGATAGCCGCTATGATATTGTCTGCGGACCGATTGCAAATGATGATTTGGCTCTGCTTTTCAGGCAGTTTTCTGACGGGCTTATTTCTGTTGAAACTTTGGTAAATGAAATGGAATTCAAGAAATTAACAGACCAGTATTCGTTTCATACTGAAAAAGCGTTGTCATATCTTTTAAAAACTGGAGTTGAAAATGTCTAGGCAGGAACAACTGATTGAATATATCACGGATGACATCGTTTCTTTTATAATGGAAGATTTCAAAGTTCCGGTTCTTGAGGCAATGCAACGGCTTTACACATCAGAAACTTTTTCAAAGCTGAACAATGTTGAAACAGGCTTGTATCTTGAAAGTTCCGCTTATGTTTATGATATTTATAAATCCGAAAAAGAAAACGGCCGGATCATTCAGCAGGAAATTTAAATAAACCTGAGACAGTCAAATGCAATCCGGCTTAAATCTCAGGTTCAAAAAACTCTTGTTTCATTTATAGCCAGATATTATTCTTCGTAATTGCGGATTATAAGGCGTTCGGTAAGGATTTTTGTTTTTTCCATCTATGTTCATATTAATAAAGTTTAGAGATGCCTGTCAATTTTTTTAGTCAAAATCCCGGATTTTTGCTATAATGACCGCATGATTCAGATTTTTGGAACAACGAAAAATTTTGACACAAAAAAAGCGCAGATGTGGTTCAAGGAGCGGAGGATTCCTTTTCAGTTTGTGGATTTAAAGGAAAAAGAGATGAGCCGCGGCGAATTTGAAAGCGTAGTGGAATCGGTTTCACGTGTGGCCGGCTCCAGGGCAGAAGCGGTTGAGCTTTTGGCGGACAAAAACTCAAAGGATTACGCATCGTTCGCGTATCTTGATGATTCTGACAAGGAAGAAAAACTTTTTGAAAACCAGCTTCTTCTGAAACTTCCTGTTTGCCGCAACGGAAAAAACGCCGCCACCTGCGGTCTTGAAGTGAAAATCTGGGAAGGGTGGAAATGACGCCCGGAAACTTAGAATCGGAAAAAGTTTTTGACAAGAATCTTCCGCGCTGCAACTGGTGCAACCTGAAAAATCCAGAATATGTAGCCTACCACGACAATGAGTGGGGAAAATTTTCTGAAAAAAGCACGGACGACAAATATCTTTTTGAAATGCTGACGCTCGAAAGTTTTCAGGCCGGGCTTTCCTGGGAATGTATCTTGAACAAGCGTAACGATTTCCGTTCTGCATACGATGGATTCGACCTTGAAAAAGTGTGCGGCTACGGTGAAGAAAAAATCGCTGAGCTTTTGGCGAATCCCAAAATCATTAGAAACCGCTTGAAAATAAAGGCAAGCATTTCAAACGCAAGAATTTTCAGGGCGGTTTGCCTTGAGTACGGAAGTTTCTTTAATTTTATAAGAAAGTTTCTGGACGAATATTTGAGTAAAACCGCCTGTGCAAAAAGCGGCGGCACGGAAAGTGCAGAGAACATTGCGGAAAAAGCCGCTCTTTCCGGCATAAAAATAATTCACGAAACAGGCAAGTCAACGAACGGCCTTTCAGACGCAATCTCCGCGGAACTAAAAAAACGCGGAATGAAATTCATGGGCAGCACGATTGTCTACTCATTCTTGCAGGCAATCGGCGTGATTTTTTCGCATGAGGAAGGCTGCTTTTTGTTCAGGGGGTGATTGAAAAAAAATAATCCGCCGCAGTGTGTTCTTCCGAGGCAGATTCCGGTTTTCCAGACCGGTCAGTCTGTTTCTATTTTAAAAGATATTCGACTGTGGTTACCACGCGGATTGTTTTCTTTTCCTGAAGGTCTTCGGCGGCAGCGTACTGAATCCGTCCGAGAATTGACCGCCGTTACAGGATTCAACAATTGTCGCCAATCTTACGGAGTCAGAATGCGAAATCTTTTTACAATCGACCTAAAAAACTACGACATAAACGGAACAAACTACATCCACGAAGTCAAAGCCCAAACTGAAAAAATCCTTTGCGCCCTTTCCTATTCCGACCTGAAGAAAAAAGTTTCCGCCGAACGCAGAAAGGAACTTACGAAAGCGCCGCCTGGCTGATTGACTACTGGTGCGGCAAGGATTTCCGCAGACTTGTTCAGATGTCGTTCTCGCGCCACTGGATAATGCACATAGAGGCGGCACTGCGGATTGCGGGGAAACTGAGGAAGTGAAAAACATTTTTCCTTGACAAATACTTCTGCCAAGCGTTAGTATATATTCATGATTCGGACTTTTGCGGACAAGGAAACGGAGCTGATATTCAGCGGAACAAGAAGCAGAAAACTTCCGCCGGAAATTCAAAATGCCACCCGAAGAAAACTCAGAATGATTTACGCCGCAAAAACCGTTGACGACCTGAGGATTCCGCCCGGAAACAGGCTTGAAAAACTTTCAGGGAATCTGGATGGATATTTCTCAATCAGAATAAATGACCAGTGGCGGATAGTTTTTAGATTTGAAGATGGAGGTGCCGAAGATGTCGGAATACAAGATTATCACAGATGACAAGCTGCCGAACATTCATCCAGGCGAAATTTTAAAGGAAGAATTTCTTGACCCGATGAACATCACGGCGTATCGGCTTGCAAAGGAAATCGATATTCCTCAGACAAGAATTTCCGAGATAATACACGGAAAGCGTTCAATAACAGCCGACACTGCAATCAGGTTTTCAAAATTCTTTGGAACAACGGCGGAATTCTGGATGAATCTTCAGAATATTTACGACCTTGAGGAAGAGGAAAGCAAGCACAAGGCTGAATTCTCTGCAATCAAAATGTACGCTTACGTTTAAGACATGAAACTTATTCTCCTTGTCACGGCAATTTCATTCATCTCATATTTTCTGACAACAACGATTGTTGATGTCGCGCTGGCGGGACGGCTTGATTTTTATTTCAGCGCAAAAGCAAGGGCAAAAGAATTTCTTATCACAAAGGCGAATCGGATTGATTTTCAGGACGGATTCAAATGCTCAGGATTTTCATCCGCATTCGAGATGAGGCACTGGAACATCAGCGCGGACAGGAATTCAGCCTACGAAAAAATGCCGAACAAAATGCGCGGCGGCTACGTTTACCCGAAAGGAATCTTCAATTTTCTTTCTAAAAACGGATTCAAGGTAAAATACTGCCGTGGAAACCTGAACTCGCTGAAAAATGCGGTCGCCACCGGAAATCCTGTAATCGTGATGATAAAAATCCGACCGGACAAAAACTGGCTGCATTACATCCCGGTTGTCGGCTACGATGGGCAGAATATCTTTGTCGCCGAATCGCTCGCCGAGCTTTCAAACTGCAACGAACCGCATTATATATAGAAGAATCCCGGCAAAAGAATTCAAGAAGCTCTGGAATACCGCAATGCCAAAAATGCCGCTGTATGCGAACACGTTTTTTACGGTGGAAAGATAAGGGGTTGTGTAATATAATTAGGCAAGCAGAAAGACTCTGTTAATCTGCAAACTAAAATTAGGACTTTCCAAATATGCCGAAAAAAAAATCGCCTTACGAGCTTGATTTTGAAGAATATATCCGCAACTCAGAGCCTGCAAAAAAGGAAAAGACTTATGCCTGGACTACGGCAATCGGTCTGCAGCAGGTGGACGGTTTAACACCCTCAAAATATCTTTTTGAGACTGCAAAACGCAATATCGACGGCGAAATTTCGGTTGCGGAAGCGACATCCATAATTGACAGCTATTATGAATCAAAAACAGACCGTTCAGGAAACGACAACGAGAGAACAGAAGAAGCCGACAAAGTTTCATCAAGAATCGCGCAGATTTTAAGTGAGAGATCGTTCAACTTTTCTCCGTCTTACCTGATTGCGCTTCACGGAAGACTTTTTGCCGGAATATTCAAATTTGCGGGAAAACTCCGGGACTACGACATCTCAAAAAAAGAATGGGTTCTGGACGGCGATTCCGTAATGTACGGAGCCGCATTTGAGCTTAAAGCCGCGCTCGACTACGATTTTGAGCAGGAAAGTCATTTCAGCTATAAAAAGCTCACGCTGGAAGAAACCGTAAAGCACATAACTTTCTTTGTATCCCGTCTTTGGCAGATTCACGCTTTCGGAGAAGGAAACACAAGGACAACCGCAGTTTTCACGATAAAATATCTGCGCTCGCTCGGATTCAATGCGGACAACGAGCTTTTTGCAGAAAATTCCTGGTATTTTAGGAATGCCCTTGTCCGTGCGAACTACAACAACCTTCAGAAAGGAATCCATGAAAATCCGGAATTCCTTGAAAAATTCTTCCGGAATCTCCTGCTCGGAGAACACAACGAACTGAAAAACAGATTTCTCCACATCAGGGCAAAAGATTTCCTGGAAATCAAAGAAAACGACAAAAACGTCACTGCAAACTACGGAAAAGTCACAGCAAATAGTGAAAATGACACTCGAAACGTTAAAAAAGTCTCTGTAAATGACAAAAATATCACACGAAATGTCACTGTAAAAAGCGAAAATATCTCTGTAAACAATAAAAATATCACTGTAAAACTCACGCAAACACAAGAAGATATACTGAACCTGATAAAAGAAAACCCATGTATAACGCAAAATGAAATCGCATCAAAATTGAACATCGCACGGGAAACCGTAAACCGCAACATGAAAAAACTTCAGCAGGAAAAAATCATTCAGCGTCTCGGCGCGGACAAGAACGGCAGCTGGAAGATTTTACGGTAAAGATTCAATGCAAAAAATGCCGCTGTACGCAAACACGTTTTTTGAGGTGGAAAGATAAAAAAGTACGAGAAAACGTCACTGTAAACAATAAAAACATCACACTAAACGGCAAAAATATCACCGTAAAACTCACTCAAATGTAGAAAGAAATATAAAAAGGGGAATTGCCGGGTCAAGCCCGACAATGACAGAGAAGCAAACCATCTAATGACAAGTTGGCTCTGTTGCGTGAGGGATGGTAAGGGCGCGAAGTAATGGAAGAACGCGAAGTAAAAATTCACGGAATATATAAGTATTTTAAGAACAAGTATTACATCGTTGAGGATGTGGCATTTCATTCGGAAACCAAGGAAAAATATGTGGTTTACCGCAGGCTCTACGGAGACAATTCGCTCTGGATTCGGGAGAAGGGGATGTTTTTGAGCGAGGTAGATCACGAGAAGTACCCTGACGTAAAGCAGAAGTGGCGGTTTGAGCTGGTGGAAGATATAAAGTAAAAGAGTACAATGCTTATTATTGTGTAGTATATTTTTTGTCCGTTATGATAATACTTTAGGGTGGTAAGGTGAGGTGCTACCTCATATTATTTAAAAAGTAGTTTAGGGAAAAATGTTTTTTACGGGTTAATTTTGAATATAATCAAAAATAAAGATTTAAACACATTAAGACAATTCGAACTATTGACGACTTTTTTTAATCTTTGTATATTGAGATTAGCTTCGTGGTAAAGTTAGCAACCAGTGCAAAGATTTTTATCCTACCATATCACTAAAAATAATGATTACCTATGAGCATCAGGTTTATTGTTGCTGACGGTACTGGTATTTAAGCAATAACAATAAGATGAATGCTCAAGGAGTAACATTATGTCAAATCTTGAGTTCTTCAAGAAACAATCAAAAAACTTTTTAAAAGACTGGAAATCCCAAAAAAAAATTGTAGAAACTGATGGTAACGTTTACTTTAGGTATTCTCCAAAATTTTTTGATATTGAGGATTGGTTTTCTTATTTCGAATTAAACGTTAAAGACGAACAAGATGTAAAACTATCTCATGCACAACACTATATCGCTAAAATTGCAGGTTTTAAGAAATGGAAGGATTTGATAGCAGCCTCTGAAAAAGAATTAATTTATGCTGAGATAAAACTAAGAAATTTCAAAAACAGCATGAATTTAATTCAATGGGACTATCTTGAAAAAGATTATGAATTGGCAGATTTAGACATTGATTCCAAAATTGAATATGCCAAACAATTTTTTAAAGGTGTGAATGTAACAGGATTTGAAGGAGAAGAAAAAGCAATAACTCCTAAAATCATTACAGGAAAAGAGAGAGAGGTGATTCTTCGAGTAGGTAATTATTCCTTTGGTAGAAAAATGACTTCAATTGTTAAATGTCTGCATTGCGATGATGAATACAAATATGAGGATTCTAAAGTAATTCAATTTCCAAATGAAGATGAGCCATATATTGTATGTAAAAACTATCCAAAATGTGATGGCAGTTTGATAGACATGTTTTCTCCAGATGAAGAAGATGATGATTATGTTGGTGGTGTTCCTTTTGATTGGGACATGGATCAAGGTTATGTTGATGAGTATGAGTAATAAGAGACATTAATAAAAAATTAAATATGGAGTAAGAACGATGAATAAGATATATAAATCCTTAAAGAATATTAACTGGAAACTTTTTCTTTCATTATTGGTAATGGGATTAATTCCAACAATTTATACAACTGTACGGGTTTTCTTTATCGGACAGCTTCCTGGGGATTGGTCTTTTTCTATTGCAGGACAGCTTTCCTGGGTAAATCTGATTTATGAAATCCTTAACGAAGCAATCATTCTCCCATTATATTTCTTTATGGGAAAGGTTATCTCTGATAAGACAGAATATACAAACCGAATAAAAACCGGGCTGATAATTTCTTTTTGTATTTATGCTGTTTGTTCGATTTTTATCTGCTTATTTACAAATCCATTATTAGTTGCAATGGCCACAAGCAAGGATATTATTGGAGAATCGGCCATTTATATAAGAATTGAAAGTATTGCTAATATCTTTTCTCTTCTTGCAAGCTTTCTGTTTGTATGTCTTGTAACTCTTGGAAAATCAAAATATGTGTACATACTTACTGGAGTAAAGCTCGCTTTATGCATAATTTTTGATACATTCTTTGTTTCAACACTTAGTATTTCTGCAAATCTTGGCGTAAACGGAATAGGATATACTAACATAGTTGTGAATCTTCTTCTTTTTATTGTATCAGTGATTCTGCTGAGCAAAGAAGGATATTCGATTTTCAATAAGGAAAAATTATCATTCAAATGGACAAAAGGCTTATTGAAAGTTGGTGGTATTTCTGGTGCAGAATCATTTGTTCGAAATGTGGTTTATATGATAATGATCAGTAGAATGGTAAACATGGTAAATGAACAGGGAACCTACTGGGTTGCAAATAATTTTATCTGGGGATGGCTGCTTCTTCCAGTAAATCAGCTTGGAGAATTAATAAAACAGGAAGTTGGTACAGATGAAAAAGCTGTAAAAAATAATACCATTGGTTATTTTGCAGTAACAGCTATTGTATGTTTAATCTGGTTTATTACTATTCCGGGATGGAAGTCATTCATGGCAAACGTTTTACAATTTGCCGATGTAGATAAGTTGTTCAGTCTTGTTATGGTACTTCTCGGGTTTTATGTTTTGTATGCTTTACAGAATGTATTTGACAGTGAGTTCTATGGTCTGGGAAAAACAAATTACATGCTTTTTGAATCGGTTGTAACAAACACTATCTATTATGGAGTTGCCTTTATTTTGTATCTGGCGGATGTGTGGACACCGACTTTAATAGGCATTGCATTGCTTTTTGGTATCGGAAACGCTTTTGACAGTATTGTATCAGGTGGAGCGTATGCCTTTTTATTAAAGAAAAAGAAGATAAACATCCTGGAGGTAGAATAAAATGAGGACTTCTATTGCAATTTATTTTGATTTGGAAAATGTTGATAAAAAGTTAAATCTTAAGAAGTTATTAGAAGCAGTAACACTGGATATTGAAGATGATTCAACTCCAGTATTTGCGATAAAACTTGCATATGGAAATACAACATCAATTGCTAATTTTAGGGAACAACTTAAAAATCTGAATTTTGATATTCGCGAAGCACCTCAGGTTTCTGAGGGAAACAGTAAAAATAGGGCTGATTTGATCCTTACAGTTGAAGCTTTTGAAAGCCTTTATCAGAAATCTCCGGATATTGATTTATATATATTCATTACATCCGATACAGATTTTACTGTAATAATGGATAAACTGCGTAAATATGGAAAGAATGTATGGCTTGTAACTCGTGCATCTGATAAGGAAAAACAGTTGTTTACCAGCAGTTCTGATAAGATTCTTGTTATAGATGATTATTTTACAAAACAGGACAATTCTGTAAAAGAGCCGACTCAGATTGAGAAAATATTAACAGTTCTCGATTTTAATAAGACAGAAGCCTCAAAGATTAAGAAAATTATTGAATCTTTTGATAAAGATAAATGGTATGATGGTGGCTTATTTGGTACAAAGCTCCGTAACCTTATAAAGGATTTTTCATATAAGGGAAAGAAAGTAAACAGCCAGAATAAACTGTTTGAAGAATTCAAGAAGAATGGAATTATAGACACCAAAAAAGAAGGAAAAGTCGATAGTTTTAAGATTTTAAAATAAGGCAACTAAAATGCCAGAGCTTTTAATCGGTACCAGCGGATATGATTACCCGGAATGGAAGGGTGTATTTTATCCTGAAGATTTGAAGCGGAAGGATTTTCTCATCTTTTATGCGACACAGTTCAATGCGCTGGAACTGAATAATACCTTTTACAACATGCCGACAGCAGAACGATTGTTGAGTTTTTATGAGCGGTCTGAAGGTAAGTTAAACTTTAGTGTGAAGACGAACAGGCTTCTGACTCATGAAATAGATGCGGACTGGCAGGTGGCGGCGAAAGATTTTAAGGAAGCACTAAAGCCTCTGAACGAAAAAGAAAGACTATCTGCAGTTCTTTTTCAGCTGCCGGAAAGTTTTCATTATACAAACGATAACCGGATTTACCTTGCAAAACTGATTGCAGAGTTTGATGGATTTCCGGTGATGGTGGAGTTTCGTCATAAAGAATGGATTCGGGAATCTGTTTTTGAGGGGCTGGAAAAAAGGAAAGCTGGTATCGTATTTTGTGATATGCCTATGTGCCATCTGGCACAAATGTCAATAATTTCCAATTACGCAAACGGCGCGAAGCGACGTATGCCACAGCTTAAAAATCTTCCCGATGGGACAGTGATGAAAACTCCTTTTATTGGAAGTAATGCTTATATCCGCATGCATGGCCGGAATGAAGGCGCCTGGTATACTGCTGGGGAATCTCTAAATGGCAGTGCTCGTTACTGCTATGACTATTCGGATGAGGAGTTGGCTCAGTTTGTTCCTATAATAAAGCAGGCAAAACGGGAAGGAAAGAAAGTGCAGGTGTATTTTAATAATCATCCTAATGGAAGTGGGGCGAAGAATGCCATCAGTTTGAAAAAGATGATTGTAATGGACGAAAACGGCGGAAAATAAGAAAAAATCGTAAAAATTTACAACATATTTTATTTCAAGGTCATTCCATGACACCTTGACCTTCTATAATGGACCCCATAAAACTAGAAATGGGGGTGTCTTTATGGGATTTTTAGTTTTAATCATTTTGATAGGTGTTGTAATCTCAATTATAGCTTCCAGCAGCAGCGAAAATAAGAATTACAGTGGATATCATGGCGGGATATGAGGAAGTTTTATTGGGAAGAAATAGAGATGAAAAATATTTTGCGAAATCGTGATTTTTTCACCTTTAAAACCAGAAGTCGTGGTATAATCTTCTATAATATGCAAGTAGACTATACAAAGCTTTGGGCTCGTTATAAAGAAATGGGACATAAGAATAAAACTGACCTTATTGAAATGGCAGGAATCTCAACGAATATTCTGGCCAAATTGACAAAAGGTGAATTTATTTCCATGGATAGTATCCAGCGCATTTGTAAGGCCCTGAACTGTGATGTAGGCGATATATGTGTAATAAATAATGTGGAAGGTTAAAAGGAATATATAATGGCACAGTATAACGTAAACAATATTATGGTTAGTTCACTTCTTTCTAGTATTAGAGATGGAACTATTGCAATTCCTGAAATACAGAGGCCTTTTGTTTGGGATCCTACAAAGGTTCGTGATTTAATTGATTCATTATATAAAGGATATCCAGTTGGATATATTATTGTTTGGCAGAATCCTGATGTAAAACTTAAAGATGGAACTATTTCTTCTGGAAAGAAAATCATTATTGATGGACAACAGAGAATTACTGCATTAACCGCTGCAATTGTTGGACTTGAAGTTGTTGGTGCTGATTATAAAAAGAAGAGAATTAAGATTGCATTTAATCCAAAAGAAGAAAAATTTGAAACTTGTAACCCTGCTATTGAGAAAGATATTCAATGGATTGCAGATATATCAACTGTTTTACAGCCTGGTTTTGATGCTTTCTCTTTTGTAAATGAATATTGTGATAAAAACAAAATCACGGATAATGCTGAAAAAAGTTCTATTAACAAAGTAATCAATACTTTAAGTCAGATTCAGAACAATAGCCTTGGTGTAATAGATCTTTCTTCTGGTCTTGATATTGATAGTGTCACAGATATTTTTATTCGAATCAACTCTAAAGGCAAAGTCCTTTCACAAGCAGATTTTGCTATGTCAAAGATATCTTCAAATGAAAGATATAAAGGTGATTTAATCCGTAAGACTATAGATTATTTTTGTCATCTTCTTCAGAATCCTGGCGATTTCGATACTATAAAAAATAATGATTCTGATTTTGCAAATACGGATGAGTTTAAGGCAATTGCTTGGATAAAAGATGAAAACGAAGATATTTATGAACCAGATTATACAGACCTTTTGAGAGTTGCATTTACTTCAAAATTTCATCGTGGTAAACTGGCTGACCTTGTAAGTTTGTTAAGTGGACGTGATTTTAAGACTCGTGAATTTAAAGAAGAAATTGCTGAACAGTCATTTAAAGACTTAAAAGAAAGTGTTTTGCAATTTGTAAATAAGACTAATTTCCAAAGATATTTAATGATTGTAAAATCTACAGGAATTATAGATTCATCACTTGTACGTTCTGACAACGTTATGAACTTTGGATATATTCTCTACCTTGCTCTTAGAGAAAAGAAAATCGATGCTGTCATTATAGAAAGGGCTGTAAGACGTTGGCTTGTACTTACTATTCTTACAGGAAGATATTCTGGCTCTCCTGAGTCTATGTTTAATTACGATATTACACGATTTGTGGATGCAGCAGATCCAATTGATTATATTGAACAGACTGAAGCCGGTGTTCTTTCTGAAGCATTCTGGAGCAATGTACTTATTACAAGACTTAACACTGCTGTTGCAAGTAGTCCATTTTATAATGTTTATCTTATGGCTCAGGTCAAATCTGGAGATAAGGGATTCCTTTCAGAACAAATTGATGTTAAGTCAATGATTGAACAGAGAGGAGATATTCATCACTTATTTCCTAAACAGTATTTAATTAATAATGGAATTAAAGATAAAGGAATGTATAATCAGATTGCAAATTATGTTTATCTACAATCTGAAATAAACATAAAAGTAAAAGATACAGCACCAAATGAATATATGGCTACAGTTCTCCAACAGTGTGAAGATAAAAAGCCTGTATATGGTGGAATTGTAGATAAAAATGAGCTTATGCAGAATCTTAAGGCAAATTGTGTACCTGAGGATTTTATTAAAATGGATGTAAAAGATTTTAATAGATTCCTTGATATGAGACGTAAGCTTATGGCAGCTAAAATCAAAGATTATTACGAAAGTTTGAAATAGAAAAAGGAAATTAATAAAAATGCTTCATACAATGATTCAAAAATCATGCGCAAAATGGTTCTCTTCTGATGAGTGCAAAATAAAAAATTTGATTTCTTATATGATTTCTACTGGGGAACTTCGTGATGCACAGATAGAAGCAATAAAGACATATCTTTTTTTAAAAATAGCCTGTGACAATAAGCCACTTTATGAACTCTTTTGTAATGGTGCATTTAATTCACTTTCGGAAGAAGAATTGAATGGCATGGAACTTTCTACGCTTACTCGTGAAACTCTTTTGAGTAATAAAGCTGCCCTTGCATTGTATGAATATGCATCACAGAAAAACGAAAAGGGAGCGCAGGTTTCTGTAAAACTTACAGATGAAATAAAAAAGAATCCTCAAAGCATTGATTATGAAGGTATTTTCAAAAAGATTTTTTACGGTGTCACATATTCCGATTATCTTTTCAGCCTTCCAATGGGAGCTGGAAAAACATTTTTGATGGCGGCTTTCATTTATATTGATTTGTATTTTGCAATGCAGAATCCAGCTGAAAAACGATTTGCTAGAAATTTCATTATTTTAGCTCCCTCTGGATTAAAAACTTCGGTTATTCCAAGTCTAAGAACAATACAGGAATTTAATCCAGCATGGGTTTTGCCTGAACCAACAGCGAGCGAAATAAAAAGACAAATGATTTTTGAAGTTTTGGATGAAAACAAATCTGCAAAAAAATCAAACCGAGCTAAAAATCCGAATGTTCAGAAGCTTGCCCTTCATCAGCCTTTTGAGGAATTGACGGGACTTGTGGCCGTAACAAATGCTGAGAAGGTTATTCTTGACGGACTTGTTCGTGCAGAACAGGGAGAATTATTTGAAGAAAGTTCCGAAACAAAAGACCGTGAGGCAAATGAACTTCGTTACTGGATTGGGAAGCTCCCACAGCTTTCTGTTTTTATCGACGAGGTTCATCATGCAACAGATGGTGACATAAAACTCCGCTCTGTGGTGAACCGTTGGGCAAATGGTGAAAAGAAAAATGTGACGAATGTAATCGGCTTTTCTGGTACACCATACTTGGATAAAGCAGAAAAAATACCTGTTACAGATTCTCTTTCTGTTGCCTCGTCTGATATTTCTAATACCGTTTATTATTATCCGCTTGTAGACGCAATAGGAAACTTCTTGAAATATCCAACCGTAAAGGTTTCTGACAATAAAGACAGTATGCAGATTGTTGAAAGCGGTGTGCGTGAATTCTTACAAAAATATAAAGACACCGTTTACGACCGCCCGCCACGCACACTACAGGCTAAACTTGCGGTTTATTGCGGAAAAGGAATAGATTTTCTTGAAGAAGAAGTTTATCCATTCATTTCAAATCTCATCATGGAGTACGGACTGAATCCTAATGAGCATATTTTACGCTATCATGACGGAAATAAAAATCATCCTAAGCCACAGGATAGTGATTATCAGTTCAAGATTCTTGATAGAAGTGAATCAAAAATACGAATAATACTCCTTTGTCAGATTGGAAAAGAAGGATGGAACTGCCGGAGCCTTGCAGGGGTAATTCTTTCGCAAGAGGGGGATTGTCCTACAAATATGGTTTTGCAAACTTCATGTAGATGTTTACGTCAGGTAGAGCGTGGTAAAAAAGAAACTGCCTTAATATATTTAAATGAGACAAATGCTGAAAAACTAAAAAAGCAACTTGAGCAACAGCAGCATATCAATCTAGATGAATTCCAGAAGGGCTCAAGAGGTGCTACCGAAACGCTTAACAGATATAATCGTACTGAGCATTTAAAGCTTCCTCCAATACCGCTGTATCAATATTCAATCAAATATGACACTCTGCTTGTGGAAGAGCCTGATACTGAAAATGTTATTTCAAATGCTGTAAAAAATTCTGAGCAGAAAGCAGTTATAAATAAACAGTTTGATGTCAGGAAAGCAGATTTCATAAATATCGATATTGATTCTTCTGAGCATGGAAAACTTCCGGCACGATACAATACTTGGCTTTATGAAATAGCGAGAGAGAGTTTTGGTTTTGTAACAATTGCAAAACTCCATGAACATGACAAGGCATTGCGAAAGGTCTTTAATGAAGTCTCATATAAAGCTGATGGCGAGACATATTTCAGTTCTCATTATGACATACAAAAATTAAATTCACTCATCAGAACTGCCTTTTATGAAAAACGAGATTTTTCTGTCAGGGAAGAATTTATTAAAGAATCAGTAAGATTGCTGTGCATAGAAGAGTTTTCTCCACAAGTCGAAGTTGAGTCATCTAAAATTAAGGATTATTTTCCTGAAGAAATCGAAGTTCAAAAGATAATTGACGCAGATAAATCTGGAAAAACTGAAATTGATGAAAAGACAAAAGCTGCCGTTATAGCTCTCCGTGCAGCAGGTTTGAATAAAGAGGCTGATGATATTGAAAATAAGGCTTGCCCTTATCCAAATAAAGACCGGACTTTTCATTACCTTCCATATAAAACAGACAGCTCTTTTGAACAGAAATTTCTTAACGAAGTATTAAAGGAAGAGTGTGTATCAAAATACAATCTTGAAGTTTATTATAACGGAGACCGCATGCTGACTGATTTTAGGATTCACTGTTATAAAAAAACTGAAAAAGATTGGGCAAATGTCGGTGAATATACACCTGACTTTATCATCTTGCAAAGGAAATCAGAAAATGAAGTCGGAAAAGTTTTAATTGTTGAAACAAAAGGCAGCTTATATGCAAATGACCCGAATTTCATTGCCCGCCGGGAATTTGTTGAGCAGTATTTTATAAAGATGAACAATGAAAAAACAGGCACTGAAAAATTCTCATATCTTTATCTGCAAGATAATGAGTCGGACGAAGAAAGAATTAAAAAGACAATCATCCATGTTAATGCATTTTTTGGGGAGGAAATGTAAATGGCAAAGAAGCAAAAAAAAGAAGTTACAATTAGAAGTTCCGCAGCTGAATATCTTACTTACATTGCAGCAACAGGTGATTCTCCTGAAAGTTATGAAATGAGATATGAAGACGAGAATATCTGGCTGACCCAAAAAATGATGGCAGCCTTATATGATGTTGATGTTGCAAATATAAATTATCATCTTAAAAAAATCTATGACGATGGAGAATTAACAAAAGAGGCAACTATTAAAAATTTTTTAATAGTTCAAAATGAAGGAAAACGAACTGTTTCTCGTGAGGTTGTGCACTATAATCTTCAGATGATTATTGCTGTTGGTTTTAAAGTAAATAATGAGCGTGCCGTTAGGTTTAGAAAGTGGGCTGGTCAAATTGTCAAGGATTATACAATTCAAGGCTGGACAATGGACAAAGAGCGACTGAAAAAAGGACACATGTTTACAGATGAATATTTTGAGCGCCAGCTTCAGCAAATCAGGGAAATAAGGCTTTCAGAAAGAAAGTTTTATCAAAAGGTTACTGACTTATATGCAACGGCCTTTGATTATGACAAGGATGCTACTACAACAAAAGAATTCTTTAAGATGGTGCAGAATAAAATGCATTATGCTGTACATAGGCATACGGCAGCAGAACTTATTGTGGAGCGCGCTGATGCAAAAAAGGAACACATGGGTCTTACAACTTGGGAAAATGCACCTTCTGGAAAAATCATAAAAGCAGACGTAACTATTGCAAAAAACTATTTATCAGAAAAAGAAATGAGTTTTATGGAGAGACTTGTTTCCTTATATCTTGATTATGCAGAAATGCAGGCAGAACGTCATATTCCTATGAGCATGGAAGATTGGGCAAAACGTTTGGATGGTTTTTTGGAATTCAACGGAAATGAAATTTTAACAGGACCAGGAAAAATAAGCGCGGAACAGGCAAAACTACATGCAGAAAGCGAATTTGAAAAATACAGAATTGTACAGGATAGATTGTTTAAGAGCGATTACGATTTGTTCTTGGAGGAGTTTGGGGAATGATTTTTGAATTATTTTCGCAACGGAATTCAGAAAAAAAAGATATTGATGTATATGAATATGAAAATTTTCCTCAGGAATTTCGAAATCAAGTATTTTTTATAATTTCAGATTTTTTTGGTTTATACGAGCATGCATATTCTGATTATGGAGCCGATAAAATTTGGGAACGTATTTATGATATTTATATTCGACAAAAAGGAATAAAACGAATAACAACATCAGAACGGTTTTATAATAAAAAAAGAGATGTTGAGATTTTCTTTTATGAAGCTAAATCGGATGATGTGTTAGATTTTATCGATTTAACTTTTCAATGCATCGATAAAGTCTTAAGAAATCAAAGTTTTCATGGATACAGTTCTGCTCATGAAGGAGAAAATGAACAGGCTGACAATGCAATAAAAGAATTAAATTACCGTTTGCGACAACATGGCCTTGGATATGAATTTGTGGATGGACAAATAATAAAAAAATCAAATGAACTTATTCACCAGGAGATTGTAAAACCTGCTTTATTATTACTGCATAATAAAAAATTCAAGGGTGCAGAGGATGAGTTCTTAAAAGCATTTGACTCCTATAAAGCAGGAAATAATAAAGATGCTTTAATGAATGCACAAAGGGCTTTTTAAAGTACAATGAAATGCATTTGTAAAGAAAAAAAGATTTTTTATAAGGAAGAGGATACTTCAAGAGCATTGGTAAAGCATCTTATCGAAAATGGATTTTTACCGGCATACCAAGATAGTTTTATGAATAATCTCGAACAAGTTTTAAGTGGTGGTCTGCCAACAGTTAGAAATAAAGAATCTGGACATGGGCAGGGAGATGAAGTTAAAACGGTAGATAATACGCTTGTTGAATATGCAATTCATTTAGCCGCAACAAATATAGTTTATCTGGTATCATTATTAAAAAAATAAAACTGGAGATCAAAAATGCCAATTAAATACATCCCATATACCCCTGAGCCGATTGAAGGGCAGGCACTTCTTGATAATTTTACTCGCACTCTCCGTTACAAGGGGAACTATGACATAAAGGGCAAGCTTGTGCGCGGTATGCCCTTGTACGAAATGCAGACTGTCGAAACTGTTGGCGATGCTGAAAAAGCAAAACAGAATCTTGTGATTCGCGGGGAATGTGTTTCTGCGTGTGCCTATCTTAAAGAAAAAGGTATTCTTGTTGATTTAGTTTACATTGACCCGCCCTTTGCAAGCGGAGCTGATTATTCCAAGACCGTTTACATCCGTCAGAATCCCAAGTTGGCAAAGGCTTTGAAGCAGGCAGAAGAAGAACTTGAAATTGAAGACTTGAAAAGCTTTGAAGAAAAAATGTACGGTGATGTTTGGAATAAAGAAAAATACTTGAACTGGATGTATGAAAACCTGTGCGCCATAAAAAGCGTGATGAGTGAAACTGCCAGCATTTATGTGCATCTGGATTATCATATAGGGCATTATGTAAAGATTTTAATGGATGAGATTTTCGGAGAAGATAATTTTAGAAATGAGATTACTTGGGTTAGAACAGCATCTCATAATGATACAGTAGGTTCCTTTGGTAAGGTAAAAGATTCGATTTTCTTTTATTCAAAATCAGAAGAACTGACATTTAATATTCAATATTTGCCATATTCTGAAACATATATTGATAGTGAATGGACAAAGGCTCCTTCTGGCAGATTCTACAAATTTGAAAATATGCTTGATCCTCAAAATAGAATGACAGCATATGATTTTCATGGAACTGTTGCAAGATGGCGAACAATACCTGAAAAATTGGAAGAATTATGGAATGCACCACAAACGGAAGTTCCTAACAGCCATGGAAGGATTCGTTTAGGTAAAGATGGTAAACCAATAAAACGATGTCGAATTGTATTTATGGATGAGCTACCTGGTGTGCCTATCAGTGATGATTGGAATGATATTTCCTATGTAGCTGGTCGTGCTAAAGAATCTACCGACTACGCCACACAAAAACCTGAAGCCCTGCTTGAACGCATCATTAAAGCATCTTCCGATGAAAATATGCTTGTTGCAGATTTCTTCGGCGGTTCTGGTGTAACGGCAGTAGCAAATAAACTTAACCGCCGTTTCATTCACTGCGATGTGGGCATCAATTCTATCCAGACCGTGCGCGACCGCTTGATTGCTCAGAAAGAGACCCCGAATCATGTTCGGGGTGACGTGGATTTCTCAGTTTTGGAAATAAAAGACGGCGTTTCCCTTTTCCGTAATCCAGTACAGACAATGGAAAAACTAAAGTCTCTCGTGTCCGGGCTTGGAAAAATGGAAGGGCTTTCAGACTTTTGGGCGGGTTGTATAGAAAGCGTGAAGGACGGCTCTGTTCCTGTATATCTTCCAGATTTGAAAAACAGTGAGTGCAAGATTTTAGACAAGCCTTTTATGAGCCGCATTCTGCATGAACATCTGGGAAATCTTCCTTTCACTCCAAGTCGTGTCATCATCTATTATGTTGATGTGGCGGATATTTCAGAAATTGAAGAGTTCGTTAAAGCAGACAAATCAACCCTTGCAAAAATCGAATTCCGCGACTTGAAACAGCTGCTTGATGATATAGTGATTGAAGACACCGCAGATTTTGAAGTAAGCGAAGTTCAGGAAGAACTAATCCCGGAATATAAGCTGACCGTAAAATCTTTTATGAGTGACCGGGTAATGCGACACATAAACGCCTACAATCAAAAATGCGAACTCAACTCAAAAGGTAAAAAGTTCAAGCCAATCGTCATTTCAGAAGAAGGACTGGAACTCATTGAATGGCTCAGCGTGGATTGTACTGCAACAGAAGGTGAGTGGCATTCAGATTCAGAAATCAAAATTGATAAGCTTGGTTTTGTTATTAAGAATGGTATAAAGACAAAAGAATTCTGGGATGGCACAATCAAAAGCGAAACAAAACCGATGCGTCTGAAAATCAGGAATATCTGCGGGGATGATAGTGTGTGGAAGGTATAAGGAGAGATGTAACTTATGAAAAAGTTTCTTTTAGGGGTTTTGGGCACTGTTATTGCAGGCATATTTGTAGCTTTATTTACTTTGTACATAAACAAAGAAAAAATAGATGTGAAATATAATCTTTCAGCGCCAATTTCTATTCCATCTGAAAAAGATTATGTGCAACAGTTAAGAATTCAAAATGTTGGAAACGCAACTGCAGAAAACTTAGTAATTACATTGAATGGTAACATTCAAAAATATGAAATAAAAAAATATTCAGAACAAGATAATATTCAAGAATTTGAACTGACTGATAGTAATGGGAAACAGATTTGTTATTCAAAACTTCCAAAGGACTGTTCTATCATTATAACAATGAATATTAATGGTTCAGATTCCTTAAAAATAGATATTAAGCATGATAAAGGAAAAGCAACAGAAGTTTTTTCTTCTCAAACAAGGGTTGGATTTGCATTGATTTTTTTTGCTGTATCTATGTTGTTTTATTTGTTATTTGGTGTAAAAAATCTTATCGACGATTATTGGATTACTTCTATTTTACAATATCACCGAAAGAAAATATTTTCTCGTGACAAACCATTTTTATTGTCAGAATCGCGATGGAAAGAAATACGAGGAATGGCAATTGAGAATGAAATAGCATCTATAAAAAGAGATTACTTCATTTCTGCAAAAGGATTGCAAGAGTCATCTGCCCTAAATTACTTGAATAATGATAAAATAAATAAATTAAAACTTGATAATGAGGAACAGAAAAAAATTATTTCAGCTGTAAAAGATTATTTTCTCAACGAATTTCGAAATTTGCGTAATATGTTGTATAGTAAAAATGATTATGTGGAAATCCTTTCAATTTCTAAACCTGATTTGGTAGAAGAATCTGTTTGGCTAATTGAAAGGGAAAAAACACTCTTATTATATGAGGAATTTATAAAATCCAAATGCTATGAGATTTACGATGTTTCGAAAATTGTTCAAGTTATTGAAGATGCATTAGATATAAATATAATTTCTGACATCGAAAAAAACAAAATTACGCAAGATATAAAACAGTGGTGGCTAAAAAATCTAAAGCAGTGGATAAATGGATTATCATCAGATTCTGATAAAAAGTATATAGAACAATTTTTTCAAACAGAGAAACCTAATTATTTTACACAATTTGAGTGGGACTCTATAAAAAATATTGCAAATGATAAATATTTGGAAATAATTTTGTATGAACTTTCTTATTCATCAAAGAATGACTATGAAAAAATATTGAGAAAGGAAAATCAAAAAATAAACCTTTTGTCCGATGATTGTTGTAAAAAAATAAAGAAATATGCGGAACAATTGTATTGCTTATCCATAATGGAAGATTCACTTATTCTATCCCATAAAGAGTTAGTAGATAAATATGATTTTACTTTATTAGAATCTAAAAGAATAACAGCGATTCTTAAGTTGATTGACAAAGCTCAATCTATAGAAAAACTATTAAATTCTCCCGTAGAGGGTATTGATAAATTAGAAATTCCAGAAAGTGTAGAAAAATCATTTTGGAATTCGATAATTGAATACAGAACTAAAAACGCTGAATTAAATGACAAACTTCAAGAAGTAAACAAGGAAGAGTTAAAGCTGAAAGTAAAAATCGAAAAAGTCTTAAGGCAATTAACCTTTATAAATACAATTTTGGATTCACCAGATGAGATTGATAGAATTGAAGATTATGAAGATTTATTTTCCAAAGGAAATTATGAGAATTTAAGAAAAATCAAAGGCTTATTAGAAAGTAATAATACAAGAGAAAAGGAGTCGTTACGATTAGACAGGTTAGAAAAAACGAGAAAAGCGTAGTACTCTAGATTGACGGATCTGGAGAGCCG
>OIXU01000087.1_pt1 | contig 29363 bp, 15 predicted proteins | sample 1587921 | NCBI WGS metagenome assembly OIXU01 (sample SAMN03283238) | human gut metagenome | biome: human-associated habitat; material: feces | host: Homo sapiens | place: Peru | collected 2012
GAAAATCATTCACCTCGACCCAGCCAAGCCAGCAGAAGCCGTGTATTGCGACTGCGGCGAGAAAGTGAAAGCAGTGTATGAATACTGCAACCTGCACGGCCTGTGGAAATCCACCGAAATCCCCACCCGCGAATAATCCCAATCACGAATAATCCCAACCCAAGACCCGACTCCCCACCGCAGCCGGGTCTTTTTTTTCGGAGCACATGAAGCATCTGAAACACCTGAAACACCTGAAACACCTGAAACACCCGAAACACCCGAAACACCTGAAACACCGATTGAGAAATTAGACGTTAGATGTTAGACATCAGATGTTTTGATTGTGTAGCGCGAAGATAACAGTCAGACAGGGCACACACAATGCCAAAAAGGGGGTAAACCACACTTTGCTCACACTTTATGTCTCACACAGATTCAACGAGATTAAACAAAAAACATTCGAGCAATTCGTGGTAAAAAAAATCAGCCACAAATTACCACAAATTACCACAAACAACCCACCAACAGAAAACACCAATTTAATCCATTCAAACCCAATTTACACCAATTTTAATTAGGACTGGTCTGACTTTTTTCGGTAATGGGGCAAAAAAAGAGACTCGACTTTTTAGTCGAGTCTCTTTTTTGTGGGCGTTGACGGATTCGAACCGCCGACCCTCTGCTTGTAAGGCAGATGCTCTGAACCAGCTGAGCTAAACGCCCTGTTGCTTAATTGCGATGCAAAGGTACTGCTTTTTTTCGAAACAGCAAATTATTTGGCAACTTTTTTGCAAAAAACTTTTTTATCACTAACTTTGCATAAACAAATTATACGACATTCACACATTATTATTTGAGGGCTTTTCCTCAAGAAAATGATGCCGTGGATTTTTTAATTATTTATTTTTTTATTTAGACTATGAGTTTGAGTCCTCTTACCGCTGTTTCTCCTATTGACGGACGCTATCACAGCAAAACAGAATCGTTAGCTCCTTATTTTTCTGAGTATGCCCTCATTCGCTACCGTGTGAATGTGGAGGTGGAATATTTTATCGCCCTTTGCGAGATTCCTCTGCCACAGCTCGAAGGCGTGGCTCCTGAAATGAAGGAAAAACTTCGCGACATTTACCGCAACTTCAGCGTTGACGACGCACAACGCATCAAAGACATTGAGAGCGTGACCAACCACGACGTGAAGGCTGTGGAATATTTCCTGAAAGAGCAGTTCGACGCGCTCGGACTGGAGCAGTACAAGGAATTTATCCACTTCGGACTCACCTCGCAAGATATCAACAACACCTCCGTGCCAATGGCTGTGAGAGACGCCACCGAGCGTGTGTTTATCCCCATGCTTGAAGATGTGATTGCATGGCTCAACGAACATGCCACCGAATGGTACGACATTCCAATGCTGGCAAAGACACACGGCCAGCCAGCGTCGCCCACACGCTTGGGCAAGGAAATCAAAGTGTTTGCCTATCGCCTCGAAGAGCAGTTGAAGCAACTGAAGGCTGTGCCTGTGAGCGGAAAGTTTGGCGGTGCCACCGGCAACTTCAACGCCCACCTTATCGCATTCCCTGGCTACGACTGGCGTGCGTTTGGTGCTAAGTTCCTCAACGAATACTTGGGCATCAAGCGTGAGGAGTGGACCACCCAAATCTCCAACTACGACAACATGGGCGCACTGCTCGATGCCATGAAGCGCATCAACACCATCATCATCGACCTCGACCGCGATATGTGGATGTACATTTCGATGAACTACTTCAAGCAGAAAATCAAGGCTGGCGAAGTGGGTTCAAGCGCAATGCCTCACAAGGTGAATCCTATCGACTTCGAAAACAGCGAGGGCAATATGGGCATCGCCAACAGCATTCTCCAGTTCTTGAGCATGAAGCTGCCTATCTCACGCCTCCAGCGCGACCTCACCGACTCTACGGTGCTTCGCAACGTGGGTGTGCCAATGGGGCATATGATGATTGCGCTTGCCAGCACACTGAAGGGCTTGAACAAGCTAATCCTCAACCTCGACGCCATCAACGCCGACCTCGACAGCATGTGGAGCGTGGTGGCTGAGGCTATGCAGACCATTCTGCGCCGTGAGGGCTATCCAAAGCCATACGAAACGCTGAAGGCACTCACTCGCACCAACGAGGTGGTGGATGCAAAACGCATTGCCGAATTTGTGGAAACACTCAACGTGAGCGATGAGGTGAAAGCCGAGCTCCGCAGCATTACCCCACACAGCTACACTGGTTATTAATCACACCTAAAGATTTACGGCAAAGATGAATAGATTTCAAAAAAAGTATGCGTAACACATTGTATGTGAAAAAAAATATTTATCTTTGTCGTAAACTTTTGACAAGTATAACACAAGTATATCACATCAAGGCCGAGAGGCCATAATTTTATTATTGAAAAAATCAAAACCAAATTCCGTAAAACGATGGAAGAGAATTTAGAGAAAAAGCCAAAGCGACCACGCATCAGTGGTCCTGTTCCTGCAATTGAGGAAAACGAACCCTCACGCTATGAAAATGCAAATCAAGATGGTCAAGGAGGGTATGACAACGATTATCAACCACAACGTGGCGGTTATCAACAACGTGGCGGCTATCAGCAGCGCGGCGGTTACCAGCAGCGTGGTGGCTACCAGCAGCAAGGTGGCGGCTATCGTCAGCAGCAAAGTGGTGGCTATCGTCAGCAGCAAGGTGGCGGCTATCGTCAGCAGCAAGGTGGTGGCTATCGTCAGCAGCAAGGCGGTGGCTATCGTCAGCAGCAAGGTGGTGGCTATCGTCAGCAAGGCGGTTACCAGCAAGGTGGTGGCTATCAGCAACAAGGTGGCTACAAGAAACGCCCACAACGCCAGCAAGGTCCACGCCCACAAATGCGCTTTGTGCCACGTCCTCAGCCAGTAGAATATGAGGAAGCAATCATCGATCCAAATGCAGAAGTACGCCTCAACAAATTTATGGCAAATGCTGGCGTGTGCTCACGTCGTGAAGCCGATGAATTGATCACCAAGGGATTGGTGAAGGTGAATGGTGAAGTGGTTACCGAACTCGGTGTGAAAATCACAGCAAAAGACACAGTGGAATACAACGACAAGATTGTGACCAGCGAGCGCAAAATCTACATTTTGCTCAACAAGCCAAAGGACTGTGTGACCACAAGCGATGATCCTAACGGACGCAAGACTGTGATGGACATTGTGAAGGGCGCGTGTGAAGAACGCATCTACCCAGTGGGCCGCCTCGACCGCAACACCACAGGTGTGCTCTTGCTCACCAACGATGGCGACTTGGCTTCTAAGCTCACTCACCCAAAATTCGTGAAGAAGAAAATCTACCAAGTATGGACTGACAAGCCCATCAGCGAAGAAGATATGCAACACATCGCCGACGGCGTTGAACTCGACGACGGTCCAATCCACGCCGACGCAGTGAGCTACGTTTCGCCTACCGACCGCAAACAAGCCGGTATCGAAATCCACTCAGGCCGCAACCGTGTGGTACGCCGCATTTTCGAATCGCTCGGCTATCACGTTGTGAAACTCGACCGCGTGTATTTCGCAGGTCTCACCAAGAAGAACTTGCCACGCGGACGCTGGCGCTACCTCACTCAGGAAGAGGTAAACTTCTTGAAACAGAACTCTTTTGAATAATTCATACACATATATACATCTGTTTTCCAACACAGAAATCATGGAAATTAAAAGAACAAAAATTGTTGACATATTCAACCCTGCACTCATCGGCACAGAAGTGTGCGTGAAAGGTTGGGTTCGTACTCGCCGCGGCAACAAGCAAGTGCAGTTTATCGCGCTCAACGACGGGTCAACAATCAAGAATGTGCAAATCGTGATCGACCCAGCAAAGGTTGACGAGAATTTGCTCAAAGACATTACCACTGGCGCATGTATCGGTGCCACTGGTAAGCTCGTAGAGAGCCAAGGCGCTGGTCAAAGCGTGGAAATCCAAGGCGAAAACATCGTGCTCTACGGCACATGCCCCAACGATTACCCCATGCAGAAGAAGGGCCAAACATTCGAATATATGCGTAAGCACGCCCACATGCGTCTGCGCACCAACACATTCGGTGCCGTGTTCCGCATTCGCCACAATATGGCAATGGCTGTGCACAACTATTTCAACCAGCACGGTTTCTTCTACTTCCACTCGCCAATCATCACTGCAAGCGACTGCGAAGGCGCTGGCGAAATGTTCCAGGTGACCACCAAAAACCTCTACAAGCTCGACAAAGACGAGAGCGGCAGCATCAAGTACGACGACGACTTCTTTGGAAAGATGACTTCGCTCACCGTGAGCGGTCAGCTTGAGGGCGAACTCGGCGCCACAGCACTCGGTGCCATCTACACTTTCGGACCTACATTCCGCGCCGAAAACAGCAACACCCCACGCCACTTGGCAGAGTTTTGGATGATTGAGCCAGAAGTGGCATTCCTCCAACTCAACGGTTTGATGGACTTGGAAGAAGACTTTATCAAGTATTGCGTGAAGTGGGCTCTCGACAACTGTAAAGATGACCTCGAATTCCTCAACAAGATGATTGACAAGGGTCTTATCGAACGCCTTGAGGGTGTTTTGAAAGACGACTTCGTGCGCCTCGAATACACCGAGGGTATCAAGATTCTGGAAGAGGCTGAAAAGAACGGTGTGAAATTCGAGTTCCCAATCAGCTGGGGTGGCGACCTCGCCAGCGAGCACGAACGCTTCCTGGTGGAAACCCACTTCAAGAAGCCAGTGATTCTCTACAACTATCCACGCGAAATCAAGGCGTTCTATATGAAGCAAAACGACGAGCCAGAAGAACGCCGCACCGTGCAAGGCACCGACGTGCTTTTCCCACAGATTGGCGAAATCATCGGTGGCTCCGTTCGTGAGGAAAGTTTGGAGAAGCTCAATAGCGAAATCCAACGCCGCAACATTCCTGCCAAGGACATGTGGTGGTATCTCGACACCCGCAAATACGGCACATGCCCACACGCAGGTTTTGGCCTCGGCTTCGAGCGTCTTATCCTGTTCGTGACCGGTATGCAGAACATCCGCGACGTGATTCCATTCCCACGCACGCCAAAGAACGCAGAATTCTAAATTCAATTCCTAAATAATACCTATTGATGTACCACCTCACTGCCGACAGCGAGGTGGTATTTTTTTTGTCCTTTTATGCGGCATGGGCTGCTGGCATATTTTTTTGGTGGAGGTGTGGGCAGACGCTATAGCGTGGGTTTTAATCTGAGGTGGGGAGATATTAAAATCCCGGTGGGCTTTTGGGGGCTCACCGGGATTTGCTGTGTGGGGGAGGTGGGGGCTGCTTTTGGTTAGGCAGCTTTTTTCCACCTTATTTCTTTATTTCTTTTGGCATTCTTGTTTGCATTCGCCTTTGCCGTTCTTGCACTCTTGCTTTCCGTCCTTGCATTCGCCTTTACCCTTGCATTCTTGTTTGCACTTTTGAGCGGCCTTGTCGCATTTTTGAGCGGCTTGGTCGCATTTTTGCTTTGCCTTGTCACACTTTTGAGCGGCTTTGTCACATTTTTGTTTTGCCTTGTCGCACTTTTGGGCGGCTTGGTCGCATTTTTGCTTTGCCTTGTCGCACTTTTCGACAGCGTTTTTACATTCTTTGTCTACTTTTTCACATTTTTGGGCAGCACAAGTTTGCTTCTTACATTGCTGTGTGGCGGTGGTCTGCGCACAAACAGCTGCTACGCTCATCAGAGCCACCAAAAATGCCATCATCATTTTTTTCATAACCTTCAATCGATTTAAAATTAAACATTGTGTTTCTTAAAATGCAAACTTAGTATATAATTCATAATTTTCAAACAATTAAAAACAAATTGTTTATTAATTGTAGCAAAAAAATGTTATTTCGCACCGTTTGCCTACAGTCGTTTACTTTTTTTGGTGTTTTTTGTGTAAGGGTGGTGTGGGGCTGTGGTGAGGCGGTAGTGGACTGGTGGCAAATTGCTTGTGATACAGTGCTAATTTGTTTTATTAATGTTAAAAACGAGGTTGTTTTCCTTAAAAAAGCACACCCCGACAGACAAACAGTCGGCATAATTGGAAAAAAATTGCTAACTTTGCAGTTAGTATAAACAGTATTGCGCAATGGATGTAAACAAAGTTCTTTTTATTTCTCAAGAAATTTCACCTTATTTACCTAACACACCTATGGCTGTGACAGGTTGCGAATTACCACAAGCCGTGCAAGAAAGCGGTTTGGAGGTGCGCACTTTCATGCCTAAATACGGTTTCATCAACGAACGCCGCAATCAGCTCCACGAAGTGATTCGCCTTTCGGGTATGAACATCACTATCGACGATGCCGACCACCCACTCATTATCAAGGTAGCCACTTTGCAGCCTGTTCGTATGCAGGTGTATTTTATCTACAATGAGGACTACTTCACCAAGAATATCACCAAGGAGCTTGAAACCGTGACTTCTCCATCTGACAACGATGAGCGCAGCATCTTCTTCGTGCGTGGCACTCTCGAAACTGTGAAGAAGCTCCGTTGGGTGCCAGAGGTGATTCATTGCACTGGTATGATTACAGCCCTTGCGCCTCTTTATATTAAGGACTATTATGCCGACGACCCATCGTATCAGGGTGCTAAAGTGGTGTATTCGCTTTGCGACGACGACTTCTCTGAGCCATTCGACGCACGCCTCTACGAAAAGTTGAAATTCGACGGCATGAAGGAAGAAAACATTGCTTGGACTAAGGACTTGGCACTCGACAAGGTGGGGCTCACCAAACTTGCGCTCCAGCATTGCGACGGTGTGGTTCAGGCAAGCGAGCACATCAGCGACGAGATTATGGCACTGGTGAAGGAATCCGGACTTCCATTCCTCCCATATCAAGCCGACATCGCTGGCAGTGCAGAAGCGTACAAGACATTCTACGAATCTCTGTAACACTATTTACTACTCAAATTTTGAATATGAAAAAATCGGTCACTTTGATATTCGCCATGCTGATGATGATTGGCGTGTATTCATGCTCCGACGAAAATATTGGATCTTCCCTCACCGACACGAAGTCGGAGATTATTGAAGACTCTTCGTTTGTGATGACAGGTGTGAGTGTTGAGAACAAGAAACTCCATGCGCGCACCAGCACCCAACTCGTGGGCGAAATCACTTGCCCTGGTTATGGTAAACTTTCCAGCGATGTGGTGTGCCAGTTGATGCCTGCCAACCGAATCGACACCATCAACACCAAAGAGGAATGGGTGGATTCATGCCAGCTGACTTTGAGCCTCAAAACCACTGGTGGTTTCACCGGCGACTCGTTGGCTCCAATGCGCATGAATGTGTATGAACTCACCAAGCAGCTCCCCGATCCAATCTACAGCGATTTCAGCGCCGAAGGTTACTACGATGCAAGCAAGCCAATCGCTACAGCATCATGCTCACCTGCAAGTTCAGTTCTATGCTCAGAATACAGTTACTCAGGCTCTGCTGCCACTTGGCGTGAAATTCGCATTCCTATGCCAAAGGAATATGCTAAAAAGATATTCAACCTCTTTGTGAACAAGAGCGACGTGTTTAGCGACCCTTCAAAATTCAAAGAGTATTTCCCTGGACTGTATATCACCAACAGCTATGGCTCTGGCCGTGTGATGAACTACTATGCCACTGACTTGGAGGTGTTCTACCGCAAGCAGACCACCGTGCGCGACACAGTAGATACCATCAAGACCGTGAGTCAAGTGTATGCCGCTTCCACTCCAGAAGTTATCACCAACAACAACCTTCGCCTCACTGTGGCTGAAAGCGTGAAACAAATGGTGAACAATGGCGAGGCGATTGTGATGGGTCCATCGGGATATGAGGTGAATGTGAAATTCCCAATTCAAGACATCATCAACACCTACAAGGCAAACACAGCCGATGGTTTGGCGCTCATCAACTCGCTTGAACTCACCCTCCCAGTGGAGGAAATCAGCAACGAATACAAGATTGCGCCTCCAAGTTATTTGCTGATGGTGAAGAAAGACAAGAAGGACGCATTCTTTGAAGGCGACAGTTTGACCAACAGCAAGGATTCGTTCTACGCCACATACAATGCTACGAAAAAGCAGTATGAGTTTACTGGTCTACGCCCCTACATTCTCAACATCATTAACAATCAAAATGGTGTGGCAATGGAAGAAGACATCAACCTCACGCTTACGCCTATTGATGTGACGAGCTACACTCAAACTTCGAGTTATTACTACTATAACCAGCAAAAGAAAACTGTAGTGACAAAAATTTCGCCAGCGGTAGCCATTCCGTCGATTGCGAAATTGCGTCTCGACAAGGCAAAGATTAAATTGATTTATAGCAAGCAGACGGTGCTTTAATCGCACGCCGCTTGCATACCCACCGACATAAGCGATGCGACCACGAAGCATCGCAACAGCCGCAATAGCTCAGTTGGTAGAGCATTTCATTCGTAACGAAAAGGTCACGGGTTCGAGCCCCGTTCGCGGCTCAAAAAATCCTCCAGCACCACCACGCTGGAGGATTTTATTTCGCCCATGCTTGGTACTGAAGACGGCGGAGCACTCGGAGCACTCAGAGCACTCGGAGGCTCTAACATCTAACTTCTAATTTCTGACTTCTAAAATCAGATTTCTATTTCAAAATTGTTATCTTTGTGGTGATGCTTGATAAGTAAACTATTTCAACTCCGAAAATATGGAAATTTCTGCTAAAGAATTTATGCGTATGCAGCCCAACACCAAGAAGATGACCGAGGCTGAAAAATACTATATGCTTTTGGCCACACGCCTCGCCAAGCGTTGGGACGATTGTGGCCGATTCACCAACCTGTCTGACAGCGAACGCCAAGCCGTGGTGCTTGCCGTGGTGGGTTATTTTCAAGACATCGTGACCGACGCTGGCATTTGGCGCTCGTTCACCATGATGCACGAGCATCTTTACGGCAAGCCGTTGCCATTCTTCCCTCGAAGCGAAAACTACATCGACTATGAGTTGAACCTCGACGATTTGCGGTTCCTGATTTGGTATGCGCTTGAGGGACAGCACTACAAGAATTTCAACATTTCGCCATTCAATCCCGACATTGAGTGGCTTGCCGAAGAGTTTTATCAAATCCTCGACGAGGTGTATGAAACTGCGCCCGACTCGGTGGAATACAATATCAAAACAGGCGTTGACCCCGAAGATTTGGAGGACGCCAACAGCATATTCGAACTCAGTTCGTGGCTGTTCTACCATTGCTACTTCATGAAGCACGCCTCAAAAATCACGATTGCACAAGCGCATATCGAGGCGCGCGACATGCTCCAAAAGGAAGGTGAATCCGCCATGGAGAAAATCCAAGACCTCTACGACCGTGTGATGCTCAGCGAGCCATGCGGTCCCTTGGCGTTGCCCATCGGTGAATGGGTGCAGATGGTTGCCACTGGCGAGTTGCCCAAGCCTCGTGAGTCAAAGAAAAGTGAAACGCACCACCTCTACACCGATTTCATGAAAGCCAACGGTAAAGAGATAGGCTTTTTCAAGGACTACGATGCTTTGGCAGCGTTTCTCACAGGCGAAATGGGCTGGGAGCAAGAAGAGGGCGGTGTGCTTCCTAACCTGAAAGAATATGGCAATTTCGTGGTGCTGGCAAACAAAGAGCACGGCATACTTATTGCGCCAAACGTGGCTCAATTTGTGGCAATGGAGGGCAATGCGCTCTACGACCAAACTGCCGCCGCACGCGAAGCCCACACGCTTGTGACCGAACCCGGACGATGCCCAGCCGACCTCATTCGCTATTTGTTTGAGCATCACCTGCTCCCCGATGCCGTCCTACCTGCCGACGACACAGGCGAAATTCTCCACGCCAACTGGGATTTCCTCGCCCGCCTCTACCTCCAATCCTATTATCCCCAATAAACGCCCGAATGTTGTGGCATAAGGGGAAAAGTGGTATATTTGTGGTGATAAAATTTATAGATGATATGGCGATAAGAAAATATGCGATGGCTGCGGCGATGGCTTTGGCATTGATGCCCGGAGGCTTGAAGGCTCAAGTCACTTCACAAGATGTGGTGGCGGCTGTTGGTCAGGGTGTTGTGGATTTTTTAGAGGGAAGGGGCACATGGATTCCTGACCGCCCTGGCTATTTCAATAGTGGTGGGCTGGTGTATAAGAATGTGTCAACCAGTATGGTGCGACAGTTGAGCGAGGCTATCGTATGGAGTATTGATGTGCAGCCAGAGGGTGTGCTACACATTCCCGACGACATAAATGTGGGCTTCGACCGCTTTCATGTGAGCGGTTTTGCTGAAGGCGCTTTTGAGTATGGTCACATGACCGCTATTGACTTGCCACACCGAGAAATCCGCTCCATTCCCAGACGCTGTTTTTCGGGTTGCAGCAACTTGCAATCGGTTACTTTCCATAGCAATAAAACCAAATTCATCGAGGCAGCAGCGTTTCGCTGGTGTAGTTCGTTGAAATCGTTGAGGTTGCCTTCGTCGGTGAAGCACATTGGCGATTTTGCTTTCGACCAATCCGGACTGGTCGAATTTGTGATACCAAAAAGTGTGGAATCGTTGGGCGAAAGAGCTTTCCACAACTGCAAATCGCTGAAAAAAGTGGTGATACCTGGGCATCGTCTTGGCGTGATTTCGGGCTATTGCTTTTCGGGTTGTGAGAGTTTGGAGGAAATCACTCTGCCCGCTGGCGTACATTCAATCCTCTCATACGCTTTTGAAAACAGCGGTATTAAGCATATCACCTGGTCGAACAACATGAAAGCCATCTACAGCTTCGCATTTAAAGGCACGAAAATCCAGCGTATCGACTCACATGCCACCACACCGCCCCAAACAGGTCAAATTTTCACGCTGAATGATGCCAAGCGCATAGAACTGCATGTGCCTCGTGGTTGCGAAGCCGCCTATCGCAATGCACCAGTGTGGGAAGCGTTTGTGAATATCATCGCCGATTTATAGGGTGCGGCTGTCGTTGGGGAAGAAGATTTGATTTTGTTGGCGAATGGTGTCCATCATCTGCATGATGCGCAGGGTGGTGGAGTGGGGCATGATGGGGTGCTCCGTCCAGCCATGCTCAATTGCCTCTTTTGCCGCCAGAAATTCCAGTTCGTAACCGCTTAGGTCGGAGTCGGGGGCTGTGTATTCCTCAATCATCGTGCCGGCTTTGTCCATCACCTTTATTTGCCGTGGCAGATTCACTGCATTCACCTCTATGCTTCCATTTTCGCAAATGATGATGCCGCCCTTATGGCAGCAGCACGCCGAGCACTGCACGCTGGCGATATTGCCATTAGCGTAAAGAATCGACGCGGCAGTGTTGAAATCCACATTTTCACCGCCTTTCACTGCGCAGGAGTTGATGCTTGCAATTTCGCCGCCCATACACATATCGGCAAAATTCAGGCAATACACACCCAAGTCGAGCAATGCGCCACCGCAAAGGTCGGCACGCTTGATGCGCTCGATGTCGGGCATATTCCAGCACAGGCTGGCATTCAGTAGGCGAGGCTGCCCCACGATGACGCTTTTCACCACTTCTTCAATTTTTCGAGTGATGGGCATAAACCGAGTGCAGAGTGCCTCCATCAGAAAAAGACCGTGGGCTTGCGCCATATCGATAAGGGCTTTCGCCTCCTTGGCATTGGCGGTGAACGACTTTTCGCAAATCACATGTTTGCCGTGAGATAGGGCAAGGCGTGCGTGGGCGTAGTGGTGCGAGTGTGGAGTAGCCACATACACGATGTCGATGTCGGGGTCGTTCACCAGTTCCTCGTAGCTGCCATAGGCTTTCGGCATACCGTGCCGTGAGGCAAATGCTTGGGCACGGGCAATGTCGCGCGAGGCGACGGCGTAGAGCATCGTTTGCCATCGCTCACTGAGTATGCCTGCCACTTTGTTGGCGATAACGCCAGCTCCAATAATGCCAATTCTCATCTTTTTTTCAGTTTGCATTAATAACGGAAATTTTCTCCAGATTATTGTGTGTGGCTTTATTGGTGGAGCGATAAATTCTCTTATTGTGAACTATTTAGCCATTATCGAGGGGTGGGTGGAAGGCTTTTCTTGTTTTTGGGGTTGGGAATTGGTGATTTCGAGGACAAAAGTGCTGAAAAGGAGTGAAATTTGTGCGTTTTCTTTTGATTATCAGTAAGTTTTTGTTAATTTTGCCCCCGTATGATGAGTGAATCCCTCCCTAACTCCTAAAAAGATGAGAAAAACAGTTTTCATACTACTCGCTTTTCTTATATCCTCAACATCAAGGATTTGGGCTATTCCTGCCCAAAAAGGTTTCCTAACAAGTATTCAAAGTGATGGCACCACGCTTCTAATTCAAGCATTGGGCGATGAATTTTTCCACTCGCTTGCTACCGACGATGGGTTGATTGTGGTGCGTAATGAGACTGGTGATTACTGCTACTACACCCTCGATGGCCCTACTCAAATCATCGCTCACAACAAGCATGAGCGTTCACTCGATGAGCAAAGAATTGTTGAAGAAATGGGCGAGAACATTCGTTTTTCCGAAGTGCAGACCTTGATGATGAGACGTAAGATTGTGGCGCATGTGGAGCAAGCCATTCAGGCAAGCCAAGTGCCGAACGTGGGCAAGGTGAGGGTGCCAATCATTGTGGTGGAGTTTGCCGACAAGAAGGTGAGCAACCCCATTGACGCATTCAGCAATCACTACAACCAAGGAGCCAACAGTGCTCGACAATATTTTATCGACCAGTCGAACGGCAAGTTTGAACCACAGTTTGATGTGTTTGGCGTGTATGAGTTGAGCGAAAACCGTGAAGCGTATGGCGGCAACAATCTCAACGGTTCTGACAAGGGCGTGGCAAAGATGGTGGCTGAGGCGTGCGATTTGGCGAAACAAAACTCCGACATTAATTGGGCAAACTACGATAACAATGGCGATGGCATTTGCGATGTGGTGATGGTGGTGTTTGCCGGTGTGGGCGAAGCGCAAGCCGCTGCCACGGTGCCCAATGCTATTTGGCCTTGCCAATGGACTTTGGCAGATGCTGCAGCCATGGGCGATGGTCCCGGTATGAAGGACTACGACGGCATCACAGTGAATAAGTTTGCTGTATTCAATGAGGTGCAGGGGCGATTCGACACCAACACCGTGCTCGACGGCATAGGCACATTCTGCCACGAATTCTCTCACTGCCTCGGTTTGCCCGACTTCTATATGACCACTTACGGTGCCGAATACGGTATGGGCACATGGAGCCTGATGGACTATGGCTGCTACAACAATAACGGCAACACCCCTGTGGGCTACAATGCTTACGAAAAATCGTTCTTCGGCTGGATTGAACTCGTTACACCGCAGCCCGACACAGAATATAACCTGCCAGTGTTCAACGGCAAGACCATCACTTCCGACTGGGCAATGAAAGTGGAGAGTCCACTTAATGCCAACGAGTATTATGTGATAGAGAACCGCCGCCGACAAGGTTGGGACTCGTATATCAGCGACGAGGGCGTGATGATTACGCATGTGACGTATGTGCCGGCACGATGGAAAGAGAATTCCGTCAACAATTATCCGGTGAAGCTGATGACCATTATGCCAGCCGACAACGTGGCATCGCGCACCACTGAAAATGCCGACCTCTTCGGCAAGGAATATCACGAATTTACCGACGACACCAATCCAACGGCAACTCTCAACCTTGGAGCGAATATCGAAAACAATCCATCGGGAAATCGTGGATTCTTGGGCAAGCCCATTACCGACATTTACCTCAACGACGATGGATCTGCCACATTGCGCTTTTGCGACAAGAGCGGTGCGAAACTTGCCATCGACGCAAAGAAACTGGATTTCGGTAATGTGTATTACGATGAGGAATCCACCCAAACTATCACGCTAAAGGGCGAAAACATCACCAGCGCCACCACGCTGAGCATTTCGGGCGACGATGCGCATTTCAAATTGAGCACCAACACGCTTAGCGCCGATGAGGTGAATGGCGGCGTGAGTGTGGATGTGACATTTTCCCCACACCAGTTCTGCGACCTGAATGCAGTGCTCACCATCACCAATCCACAGCGCAGAACCGTGGAGATTCCGCTCAAGGGTAGGGGCGTGGTGAAGGCATATCTGCCCGAATTGAAAGATGTGGACGCTTCCACCATCACCGAATCGGGATTCAAGGTGGAATGGACCGACCGCACATTGCCTGTGGGCATTAAAAACTACTCGTTGCGACTGACTTCCGACATCAGCCCTAAGCATGTGAACTCTTACGATTTCACGGCATTGAAAACCCAAGCCAATTATAAAGGTGAACTGATTGACTGCTTGAAGAAGTACTCCCAATTCCTGCCAGAGGGGTGGACTGTGACCAAGGCACTGTTTATCTGGGACGGCCACATCGTTCCGTTCGGACCAGTCACCACCACTCCAATGCCAACCCTCGGAGCAAAAAAAATATCGGTGGTGGTGCATGGGCAATCGTTGAACGAGGAAGAATACACGGCTGCCACACTCACGGTCAAGACCAGCAAAGAATCGAAAACCAAGACAATGACCAGCACAGGCAAGAATTATGTGTATGTGCTCGACTGCGACTCGGTGGAAGAAACCATCGTGCTTGTGCCAAAGGATTTGCCAGCCATTGATTCTATCGCAATTTACGCTGGCGACGTGACATTCTACACCAATTCCGACGACCAAAGCCTTGAAGAAAGCACCAACGAATCGTATCAGCTGATAAAGAATATCGTGGGCAACTCGTATGAGGTGACCGGATTGAAAGCCGGCACGGAATATAAATACAAGATTCAAGCCCATTACAACGACGGCACATCATCGCTGTGGACCGATGCAAAGAAGGTGACCACCAAGCCAATCTACCAACAAGTGAACGACTTGTCAGGCTTCCTCAAAGATGCAAAAGTGGGCACACCTGTAGCCATTGCCGACGGTGCTCTCGCATGTGTGGGCGTGCTGGGCGACGGACGCACCATCGTCACGAAAGACAACAACGGATATGCCGATAAAGATGTGTTGGGCGATGGGGAAATCGATTTCGTGATGGACCGCACATCATTTATGCGAGGTCGCAAATGGGATCAGAGCAACTGGATTTTGGTGGAATTGCCAGAACCTATCAGCGAAGACCAGCAAGCCGAAATCGTGGGTCGCACCCTCGGTGGCGTGGCAGGCACAATGGCTGATGTTGACAATCCCGCCATCACCACCTCATCGGTGCCAACGGGAGCTGGTGAAGCCACATTTGAGTGCAACACCTATATCGCCGCCAACTTCCTTGGCACTCAAAATGGCGTAAATACAAAACCCGACGGCTCCTACTACACCTATTTCTTCGTGAAACCAAAGCCAAACGAGATTGCCGGTGTGCATTGGGCAATGTGGATAGAGGCAGAAGGCTGCTTTAAGGTGCCTATGAGTGTGGGGCCAATCAATAAGGAAGGGCTGACCGGAACATTCTATGCCGATTTCTCGAAATACGAAGGTCAAGTGCCACAGTTGGTAGATGGCGAAGTGTATAGTTTCATTGGTTTGATTACCGTTGACGAGGGTGGCGAGAGAAACTCTGCCCGTCGTGCTGCGGCAAATCAGAATATGGGCACCCGCTATATGGTTTATCCTCTGCAAGAATGGCAATGCGAAGGCGCAATCCGGGGCAATGTGATTACCAACGGCATTACCGACACCCATGCTGGCAAGCAGGTGGCAAATGTGGAATATGTGAGCGTTACAGGCATTCGTTCAAGCAAACCTTTCCACGGAGCAAATGTGGTGATTACTACCTACACCGACGGCAGCCGCTCGGTCGGCAAACAAGTGCGATAGCACGCCATTTCTCTTTTTAGGCATTTTACAATCCTCTATAGCCGCCTCCCATATTCTCGCATTGAGAAATATGGGAGGCAGTTCCATTTTTTTTGAAAAAAATCTCGTATCTTTGTATGATAGACACTACACTAATTAACGATACTAATCTTTGAGATATGAATTTCAAAAAATATTTTGCAACCATATTTTGCCTGTTAGGCATTTTCACGGCAGGTGCCTACGAGAAAATGTCGGTCGCTACACAGGCATTCTTAGATAACCGCTCCGCTTTCCCCTCCGAGGCCAAACGCCATGCCGCCATCTCGCAAGTGCGAGGGCAGGAGATGGTGGATGTTTTCATCACGCTTCACGACTCGCAAAACACCAGTCAAATCACCGCACTCGGTGGCGTGATTGGCGCTCGCTTCACGGGCTTGGTGACGGCACAGGTGCCAGTGGCGCAACTTCAGGCCATCGCCGCCCTCGACGAGGTGGAGCAAGTGTCGATTGCGGAAATGATGGAGAGCGATGTTGATACCACACGCTCCGTCACCTCGGTGAATTATGTGGCGGAAGGACTTCAGCATGGTTTGCCAGCAAATTACGATGGTAAAGGCGTGGTGTTTGGCATCATTGATTCGGGTATCGACTTTAATCACGCCGCTTTTCAGGACTCACTGGGCAACACTCGCATCAAGTGTGTGTATATGCCTGCCGACAACAGTGGCACGAAAGTGACGATTGACGGCACTGCGCTTCCCGGTTCGGAATTTGACTCCACTCGCATAGCCAGCCTCACCACGGATTTGACTACGAGCGCGCACGGCAGCCACACGGCATTTATTGGTGCAGGTTCGCCTAATGGTCCATATTCGGGTATGGCTCCTGGTGCCGACATTGTGATGTGTGCCTTGGGTGGCAAGAAAAACGATGTGAATATAGCCAACAGTTTGAAATACATCACCCAATATGCCAAGCGTGTGGGCAAACCATGTGTGATCAGCATCAGTTTGGGCACGAAACAAGGTCCTCACGATGGCACAAGCAAACTTTGCAAAATTTATGAGGAAATGGGAAAGAGCGATGCCGTGATTTGTCTCTCTGCGGGCAATTTGGGCAGCTACCGTCGCTATATTCACCATAAGTTCTCAGGAATGAACACAGCCACCAACCCCAATATTGGTTCGTGTGTGACTGGAACGAAGGCAGGATACACCGCCAATTTTGCTATTGACACATGGAGTCGTAGCCGCTCGGCTGTGGGTATCAAATACTTGTTGATCGACCCCGACGACAACTCTATTTTTTACGAGACAGGCATCATGAAGGCTTACACCTATCACTACATTGGTCCGGGTATGGAGTCGAAGCGTGGCTACAACGCATTTTTGTCGCAGTATTTTTCGGGCAAGATTGGCGTGTGGGTGACCACCGAGAGCAATGGGCATATCGAAACCTATAGCGAAGTGAGCCTCAAGCCATTGCGCTCAGATGTGAAAGCCTACAAGATGGCTGTGCAGTTCTATGGTGCCAACGGAGTGGAGTTTGACTCTTGGGTCACTTCAGAAAATGCTTACTCATGGCACCCCCAAGTGGGCGACTATAAATTTGTGAATGGCTCAGATTCGTGCAGCATGAACGATAATGTGACTGGCAAAAACACCATTTCGGTGGGCAATTATGTGGGTCGCAATCGCTACATGTCGCTAAGTGGCAAGGAAATGTATAATTCAATTTATCCCGAAGGATCGATTTATGTTCAGTCGAGTTATGGCATCGCTCCAAATGGCGAGTCATATCCATTTGTGGCTGCTCCGGGCTACTTTGTGGTTAGTGCCTACAATGGCTATAATTATTTGGCAAAGCCTTCCACCAATACCGCCTACTGCAAGGAAAACCCCACCACAGGCAGAACCGACTACTGGGGGTCGATGTCGGGCACCTCGATGTCAACGCCCACCGTGGCTGGTATCGTGGCATTGTGGTTGCAAGCCAATCCTCAACTGAAAGTCGACGATGTGAAAGAGATTATCAGAAAGAGTGCGTATGTTGACGACGATGTGCGTAAAGCACCGTTGCAGTTTGGTGCCGGCAAGATAAATGCGCTGGGTGGTTTCCCCGAATTTCAGTATCGCCTTACCGATGTGATAAGCAACTCACGTTTGGACGTGGACCATTATTACAGCATTTGTGACAGTTCGCTCACCTGTGCGCGCGTGTCGGCTGACGGTCGCACCATCTATGCGAAAGACTCCACACGCTATGCTCGCCAAGATGTGATGGGCGAGGGACAAATCGACTATATCAAATCGCAGCATCTGATGCCCGATTCTGTGGCTTACGACCAAAGCAACTGGGTACTGATTCACTTGCCGCAACCTTTGGACTCGCTCCAAAAAACCAACTTCGTGGGCAGAAGACTGAAAAATGTGGGCGGTGTGCTGAAAAGCAAGAAAAATCTGGAATTTGAAGCCGATAAGATGCCTGTGGCAGTGATGGACACCCCCACACCACAGGTGCTTAACACATTCATACCAGCCAATTTCTACGGCTCGCAGACCGTGGATTCGCAAGACTATTTCTTTGTTCGCCCCAAGCCAATGGAGGTTGACACCATTCGTGGCGCATACTGGAATGCCACGAAGTCGCAACTTGAAATGCCCGAAGGATCCACTCCTGCTTTCCAAGGTAGCGCAAGCGTGGATTTCTCTTACGCGGAAAGTCCAGCCGATGTGCTTGCCGTAAATTCGCACTACGATATTGTGGCGATGACCAAATATGGTGCGGCTGGCGAACTTGTGGTTTGTCCGCTTGAAATATTGAAGGAAAAAGTGAGCGAACACACCATTGCTGAAATTATTGCCACACCGTCGTTTAAGTCGGGATATAGTTATGTGGTGAACGACTCGTCGCTCCGTGTGATGTACGTTTCGAGCAATGGCTCCACCCTCTATGTGAAAGACGATGGCGGTTATGCCACTCCCGAAAAGCCCACAACCGAGCAGACCGTTTACCAAAAGGGCGACTACGACCAGAGCAACTGGCTTGCGCTCCATCTGCCTCAGGCACTCGACGATGTGCAAAAAGCACAGTATAAAGGAAAATTCGTGAAATCGTTCCGTGGCGTGCTTGAAAATAAGGTGAATATGTCGTTTAAGTTGATTGACATGCCTCAAATGGGCGAAAAAGATACCACTGTGGCATTCAACTCGTTTATCCCAGCCAATCTTCTGGGTTCGCAGATGGTGGATTCGGTCAGTTACTTCTTGATGCGTCCGAAGCCTATGGAAATCGACACCATTCGCAGCGTGATGTGGAATGGCTTCAATAAGACGATAGAAATGCCGTTCAACCCCGAAAAATACGGTATGTTGGCATTCAAGGGCGTGGCGAAAGTCGATACTTCGCTCTATGAAACCGACAGCGTGAAACTCAATGACAATTATGTTTACGATATGATTGCACTCACCACGGTGGCTGCCGATAGTTCGCTGCTGGTGTATCCTCTTCAGGCTTGGAATGAGCGAGTGACCCAGTTCCCACTTTCACAGGTGGTGAACGACGCTCACTTCAAAGAGGGTATGAACTGCGAATTGGAGGACAGCAGTTTGGTGGTGATGTATGCGGCTGTTGGTGCAAAGCAAATGTATGCAAAAGACTATGGGCAGTATGCTACCCCCGACACCCCAACCGAGCAGCAAACCGATGTGCTCAAAGGCACCTACGACCAGAGCAACTGGGTGGTGCTGAATTTGCCCGAACCGCTCGACAGTGCGCAATGCGCAGCCTACAGAGGACATCAACTCACAGGCGTGAAAGGCATAATTCGCAGCATCGCTAACCCCACAATCGACTGTGCGACCAATCCGGTGGCAGGCGTGAAAGATACCACGGCGGTGCTCAACTCGTTTATCCCAGCCAACTTCCTCGGCTCGCAGAAGGTAGATTCCGTCGATTATTTCTTTGTGCGTCCGAAGCCAATGGAAATCGACACCATTCGCTGCGCCATGTGGTGCCAGACGAAAAGGGAGTTCATCATGCCTTATTTTGCTGATGAATACGGTTTCAAGAACTTCAACGGCAGTTTCAAACCCGATTACTCAAAACTTACCACCACACGCCCCATAATCAAAGATGGTGACGTGTGTGAAATGGTGGTGCTGACCGATGTGAATGCCTCAAAATGCTATCCTTTGGAGATTTTGAGCGTGAAGCCTACCGAGTTCACGCTTGCGAAGATGCTGAAAAGCCCAACTATTCCATTGGGAAATGTTTATCAAATAGCCGACAACACGCTCACGGTGATGGGATTCTCCGATGACTATTTCACGATTTATGCAAAAGACGACAACCAATACGCCACCCCCGATGTGCCCGATTCCACCCAAGTGGATTATCAAGAGGGCAATTACGACCAGAGCAACTGGGTGGCTATCTATATGCCCGAATTCATTGATGAGGAAAAGGCTGAAGATATTCGCGGCCGTTACATCACCAACCTGAATGCGATGCTCGTCTCAAAGCAGAGTCCCGAAATGGAGATTTACGACATGCTTGAGTTTGGCGAGAAGAATGAGAACGCAAAAATGAATACATTCCTGCCTGCCAACTTCCTCGGCTCGCAGAAGGTGGATTCGGTGAATTATTTCTTGGTGCGTCCGAAGCCTATGGAAATCGACACCGTTCGCCTTGCTATGTGGAATAAGGCTGCCGACCGCTTCGAAATGCCATTCGTGGCAGCCGATTTCGGTGTGCCGCAGTTTGAGGGTGCAATGAAACCGGTGTTTATGTTTACCGAAGGCGACAAGAGCGATTTGAAGGATGGATATGTGTACGACTTGCTGGTGCAAACCCGCGTGAACGATAACGAAACTTTCGGCTATGTGAGCAAGGTGCTTGGCGAACAAAAACCATCATATTCGCTGGCTTCGATGCTATCGGTTGACCGAATGAAAGAAAACGCCACATATTCAGTGAAGGCCGACGACCTTACGGTGATGCACATCAGCCCCGATTCGCTCACCATCTACGCCAAAGATGCGGCGAAGGGTGTGACTGCCACAGTGCCTGCCGATGGGCAAACCGACTATTTGGGCAGCGACAAATATGCACAGCACAACTGGGTGGCTATCACGCTTCCTCAACCGCTCGACAGCGCGCAAATGGCTGACTTCCCTGGTCGCCATATTCTGGGCTTCGATGCTGAACTCACGAGCAAGGCAGGGGCAGAACTGAAGGTGGTGGCTGTGCCAGCGGTGGGTGAAAAAGACACCACAGCGTTTGTCAACAGTTATATCGCAGCCAACTTCCTCGGCTCGCAAGCGGTGGGCGATAAGAACTACTTCTTCGCCAAGCCAGCGGCAATGGAAATCGACACGGTGCGATGTGTGCAATGGGACGCTTTCTTCAGTAGTTTCTCTGCGCCATTGAAAGCCTCGGAGTGGGAAATGCCTCAATTTGAAGGCAAATTCAAGGTGGATATGTCGCGCTTGGAGGTGGATTCTGTTACGCTGCAAGATAATTTCGTTTACGATATTGTTACGCTCAACACGGTGGCCGCAGATGGTTCGAACAAGGTGTATTTGCTCGAAGTGGTTCGTGAACTGGGCGGAAAGAAACCGCTTGTTGGCGATATGAACAATGATGGGTTGGTAGATGTTACCGACACCTCGATACTTATCAATGGCGTGTTGGATAAATCCTCGGCAAATCTTCGAGTTGACCGTGCCGACATCAATGGCGATGGCGTGATCGACGTTACCGATGTGTCGTTGCTGATTGGAATCGCCCTCGGCATGTAGCGGTGTTGACCTATGAAAAAACGGCTTGTTTTAACGATAATGGTGCTTGCTTTTTCGGTGGCTGTAATGGCTGCCGAAAAGTATGCCGTATCCACAAAACAGTTGCTTTTGCATCACAATAAGTCGTCGCACAGCAGAGCCAAGGCGGAGCAAAATCCGCTGATTGATGCGTTTATCAGCCTTTCGGATGCCGACTGTCAGCCACTGAAGGATTTGGGTGTGAAAGTGAACGCTCGCTTTGGCGATATGGTCACGGCGCAAGTGCCCTTGTCGATGATTTCGGAAGTGGCTGCACTGCCTATGGTGAGGCAGATTGCTGTGAGTGAGCAGGGCGAGGTGAATACCGATGTAACCATTCCCACCACCGATGTGGCAATCGCCGCCGATGGCACGCACTACGGACTCCCGACCGACTACACAGGCAAGGGGGTGGTGGTTGGCATCATTGATTCGGGGTTTGATTTCAACCACAAAGCGTTTCAAGATGCCGACGGAAACACGCGCATCAAGCGAGTGTATATGCCGGGCAATAGGGCAGGAAAACTGGTGGTGATTGACGGCGACACGTTGCCAGGGTCGGAGTTCACCGCCGCCGATGTGCCACATCTTACCTCAGATTTAACAAATTACAGCCACGGCACGCACTGCTTGGGTATAGCCGCTGGCACAAGGGTGGGGCAGTATGGTGGCATGGCTCCACAAGCCGATATTGTGGTGTGTGCGCTGGGTTATTCTTACTCCACCAATCAGGTGGCAATCGCCAACTGCGCCCGCTACATTCTTGAATATGCGAAAAGCGTGAACCTTCCGTGTGTGATTTCCACCAGTCTCGGTTTTCAGGGCGGACCGCACGACGGTACAAGTGCCTATTGCCAAGCCATTAGTGCCATTGCCGATGAGGGTGCTGTGGTATGCGTGTCGGTGGGTAATTCGGCAGGGTATAACCATGTGCTGAAAGTGGCGCAGGGCACTGCAGAACCAGTTGGGTCCACTTTGCCCAATGCGGTGGATAGCGTGATAGGTGGGGTAGTAATCGACACATGGAGCAAAACGGCTGATGCTGTGGGCGTGAAACTTTTGCTGATTGACCCGGCATCGAAAAAGATTGTTTATTCCACCCCCGTCATTCAGACTGACAGGCGTTTGGTGGCAGGTATTGATTTTGAGCATGACGCCGACTTCAGTATGCGACTTAACCAGTTTGCGCAGGGCGAAATCAATATCCTCACATCTGTGGGACTGAACGGTCATTTCAATATTCGCACCTCTGTGGAATTGAAGAAGCGTGACGGTGGAAAGCATTATTTGCTCGGTGTTCAATTCTATAATCAGAATGGGGCAGGGCATACCAGTTGGCTGTGGGGCAGCACGTTCAGCGCATTCACCACTGCCGATGGCCAGGCGTTTGTGAGCGGCACTCAGAATGGCTGTATCAACGACAATGCCACGGCGCGAGGCTGTATTTCGGTGGGCAACTACATTGCGCGCAATTCGGTGCCGATGCTCTCTGGCGGCACATACACTGCGAAGCAAGCCGTGGTGGGCGATATTTACCAAACATCATCTTTCGGCACCGACGAGGCTGGCACCGTTCACCCTATGATTATGGCACCGGGCCACATGGTGATTTCGGCACTCAACACCTATAACTCCGACTACTACAACGCTTTACCACAACGCCTTTCGTTCTCATCGCCAAACGCCACCACTGGCAAAACCAACTACTGGGGACCGAACACAGGCACTTCGATGTCGGCACCCACGGTGGCAGGCATCGTGGCACTATGGTTGCAAGCCAATCCTCGGCTGTCGGTTGCCGAAATCAAGCAGATGCTCACCTCAACGGCTATTACCGATAGTTTTGTGGAGCGCAATTCAGAGCGATTCGGTGGCGGAAAGGTCAACGCCCTCGGCGGTTTTCCCGAAGTGAAATTGCCATTGAAGGTGATTTTGTCGTCGGACAAATATGCCGTGGGAAAAAGTTACAATATCACCGATAAGATATTGCGTGTGCTTCGGGTTTCAACCGATGGGCAGACTCTCTACGCTCGCTCCGATGGCGAATCGTTCAACACCAGTTTACTGAATTGGATGGCGATTGATTTGCCCCGTCCGTTGTCGGAAATGGAGCGAAAGCGATTTGATGGCGCGTGGCTCTATGGTGTGAAGGGCGTATTGACCGACAGGCGTAACCCTCGCATGACGGTAGCCGAGCGACCCATGTCGGTGGAACAACTCTCAAAACCAATCGTTCCAACCATCACTCCAGCCAACTATTACGGCACGCAAAATGGCCATTATTTCGTGAAACCAAAGGCAATGGAGGTCGATACGCTACAATACGCCATGTGGGATGAGGAACACGCCACGCTGATGATGCCTCCGTATGCGCCGCTGTTGGGCATTGAGAGGTGGCAAGGTGAGGCAAAAGTGGATTTTTCGCATTTTGAGGGCGAAATGCCATCGCTCACCGACGGCTCCACCTACAAGATGGTGGTGCTCACGCAGGTTGACGAAAACGGCGGATATATAGCCTGTCCGCTCCACAACATTCAGGAGCAAAGCCACCGCCTCATCATCGGCGATGTGAATTCCGACGGACAACTCAACGTGACCGACGTTACCTCGCTCATCAACCACATCCTCGGCACCGCCACCTTCCCCACCGCTGCTTGCGACCTCACCGCCGACGGTCAAATCAACGTTTCCGACACCACCGCCCTCATCAACCTAATCCTAAAATAAACCCCAAAAAACACCAAATTAGTGCGTGTATTGGAGCACTCGGAGTACTTAGAGCACTCGGACATCTTTCATCTAACCTCTGATTTCTTTAAAAAGTAGCGGCCTTTGGTGGTGGTGGCTTTGGCGTATTGGATGGCGCGGGCGGGGCAGCGGTGCAGGCAACTGAGGCACATGGCGCAGCGGCCGTTCCAGTGGGGTGTGCTGTTGGAGAGGGTGATGTTTTGCATCGGGCAATTCTTCACACATGCGCCACAATGGGTGCAGGCATCGGTATCGACCACAAATTTCTTGTCGCTCATAGCGTTTTTCAGAAACCATGGGCGAATAATTTTACTTTTCACCCATGCAAATCGCCCTGTCACCACATCTATCACCGCTTTTTGCTCGGCAATGTCGGTTGCCACTTGATGCAGTCGGCTGGGGGCGGCATTGAGTTTTGCGGTTCTCATGGCATTGGAGTCCACATCAAATCCTTTCATGTTGATGTAGTTGTTGGGCATCTGCACCGAGTGGGCGCTTAGAAGCGTGAAGCCACGGCGTGACAATGCCTTTGCCATGATAGGCACCGATAGCCCAATGTCGTCGCCACAGGTGGTGACCATGAAGCAACTGCTCGGTGTGCCACTGATTTGCATCTTTTCCACAAACACTGTTACCACAGGAGGCGGACCCCAAGAGTAGGTGGGGAACACGAAACCAAGGCGTTCGCCATCGTGGAGCGTGAGGTGCGTATCACCGCTGGTCAAACCCTCAGCCACACTCACCATACGCTCGCCCAGTGCCGAAGCCAGTTGCTCCGCCACCCATTCGCTATTCCCCGTACCTGAAAACCAAATAATCATATATCCTAACTTCTTCTCATTTGCTGCCAGTTAAGAAAAGCAATCGTCTTAACTTCTTTAACTTCTTAACTTCTTCTCCAACATGCCGAAGGCATGTCCCTACGTTATGATGCGTTACTGCGCTGTGCGTTTTATTGCTTGATGGTCACTTGCGTTGCGCCGAAGCCGTATTCTTGGAATGAGGCATCTTGCACGGCGCAGCGTGGCCATTTGCGCTTCAGTTCGTCGAGCAACGCTCTGCGCAACACGCCTTCACCCTTACCGTGGATAAACACGATTTTCTGCCCCAACTTCTTCTTGTTGGCATCCATCACTTCGCGGAATTTGTCGAGTTGCACATTCAGCATATCGGTGTTCGACAGACCGCTCAAATTGTCGAGAAGTTCGGCAATGTGCAAGTCTTGCACGATGATATCGTCTTTTTTCTTGTGGTGATGCTCCACGCGTCGGGCTTGTGGATGGTCGGCATGGCGTTTTTCCTTCATGGCACGCTCCAGCGCGCTGCTGTCGATAACCATTTGCTTGGCAGGCAAATCGTTGCGAGTGATGTCGATTGAAATCACCGACTCGTCGAAATATTCGCTTTGGTGGAAACTGTGCAACTTGTAGAACTTCGTCAAATCCAGTTTCTGCTGCACAAGGGCAGGATTTTTCAACTTGAAGCCCTTGTCTTGCTTGAACGCGATGTATTGGATAGCCACATGCTCAAGGTCGTTGAGGTCGGCGTGGCCAAACTCGTCGAGGTCAACCTGCATGTTTGGCTCCACCAGTCCGGTGTAGCGAGTGTGCCAAGTGTTTTCGTCGTCGCGTCGGGTCATGTACGCCACATTCAGGAAGTAATTGCTGTCGTTCACCAGAATTGCGTAGAATGTGGTGGTGTTGAGGTGCTTGATTTCCTTTGGCTCAAAAGCGAGCACAATGTTGAGCACCTCGCCTTCCTCGGTCTCAACCACAGGTTGTGGCTTCACCGTGGTGGCTTCTTTCACCTTTGGCGCAGGCTTGTCGGGCTCCACGAGTTTGCTCTTGAAGGTGAGAGGGCGTTCGTAGGCACTGGCTTTAGTGCCGCCTTGCCCCACTACCACCACTTCGCGAGCCTGGGCAGGGCGTTCAAACCCATCTTCATCTTCCACATACACGATAGGGCCTTCCACCCTTACCACGCGTCCGCCTCCCACATCATTCAGGAAGCGCACAATATCGTCAACTTTCACCATAATTTTCTAAGTCATTAAGTTTTTTTTCATCACAAAGTTACAAAATAATCCATTAACCCCAATCGGTGATTAGCAAATTACCGAATTGGGGTTGAAATACCTTTGTGGGAATGGGGAGTTATTTCACCGTGATGGGCAGGGTGGCGCGAATGCCGGTGTTTTTATCCTTTACGGTGAGCGTTGCTTTGCCTGGGGTTGTCGAGGCTTGAACCACCACCACGAGTTGGCCGTGGAACAGTTTCATCGTGGGCTCGGTGAACACTTCGAGCGAGGTGGCATCGCCATTGCAAACGGAGTTGAATGTGGCGGCACCAGTCACCTTAAATTCGAGCGAGTGATCGGCATCGGGGCAGAGTGTGCCGTTTTTGTCGGTGAGGCTCACGGTGATGAATGCGAGGTCATTGCCGTCGGCGGCGATGGTGCTGCGGTCGGCTGTGAGTTGGAGTTTGGCAGGCTTACCAGCGGTTTTCACCGTTTTTTCTCCAGCCTTGTTGCCTTGCTCGTCATATACCACCACTTTAATTTCGCCCTTTTCGTATTTCACGTTTTGCCAGCGCAGACGGTAGCGGTCGAGGCGGCTGTCTTTGTTTTTGGTGATGCGGCCTTGACTCTTGCCGTTTACAAACAGTTCAGCCGATGGGTAGTCGGTGTAGCAATACACTGGAGTGACTTGCCCCTCGCGTCCTGTCCAAGTCCAGTGGGGAAGCAGGTGGATGGTGTGCTCATTCTTGTTCCAATGGCTGCGGTAGAGGTAGAAGCGGTCCTTGGGAAGCCCGGCAAGGTCCACGATACCGAAGTAACTGCTGCGACTTGGCCAATACTTGTCGTATGGCGTAGGCTCGCCGAGGTAGTCGAAACCCGTCCACACAAATTCGCCAGTCACCCAATTGTAGTCGTCTTGCATCTTCCAGTCGTCGTCGGGCAGATTGCTCCACCAGCAGTGTTCCACATCGTAGCCACTGCACTGTCCGTTGGGGTGCTCCTTGTTGGGTGCTACGGTGTCGGGGAAGAAGTATTCGCCACGGCTGCTCACGGTTGAGGCAGTCTCGGAGCCAAGCAAGAAACCTTGTGGCAGGCGCTTCATCATTTCCTCGTATTTATGCACACGGTAGTTGTAGCCAGGCACATCAGCCACTTGCGCAAATCCAGCCCACATGGTGCCGTCGGGCTGGTCCATGCCGCAAGTCACTTGGCGGCTGGGGTCAAGACGGTGGCAAAGTGCGGTCAGATGCTTGTAGCGTTCCACACCTTCTGGTTTCCATTGTTCGGGAATTTCGTTGCCCACGCTCCACATAATGATGCTTGGGTGGTTGCGGTGGTTCAAAATCAGGTGGGTGATGTCTTTTTGCCACCATTCGTCCCACAGTTTGCCGTAGCCGTTGCGCACTTTTGGCTCTTTCCAACCGTCGAAACTTTCTGCCATCACCATCATGCCCATGCTGTCGCACACTTCCATTTGCATGGTCGATGGCATGTTGTGGCTGGTGCGAATGGCATCGGCACCCATATCCTTCATGATACGGATTTGGCGGATAATGGCGGCTTTGTTCACGGCTGCGCCAAGCGGACCGAGGTCGTGGTGCAGACACACGCCTTTGATTTTGCGGGTCACGCCATTGAGTTGAAAACCGCCTTCGGCACTGAATTTCACGGTGCGAACGCCCAATTTCTGATGTTGCACATCGAGCGTTTTGCCATCGGCTATGAGCGAAAGTTTCACATCGTAGAGGTATGGCGTTTCGGGTGACCAAAGTTGTGGGTCGGCAATGCTCACTTGCGTATGGAAGTCGCCCATGCCGTCGGCTGGCGATGAGGCATTAGCCACCACCTTGCCGCCTTTGTCGGTAACGGTCACCTTCAGCATTGCATCGGCAGGAATGTCCTTGCCCTCGTGGCGAATGTCGATGAGCGCGTGGCCGCCGTCGATGCTGAGCGTCTGCATTTGAAATCCCCACAAATCGAGCCTACTTTTATTGGCGTGAGTAATCAGCGTCACAGGGCGATAGATACCGCCTCCAGGGTACCAGCGGTTGCTTTCCTCCTCGTTTTCAAGTGCCACTTCTATCAAGTTGTCGCCTGTGTGAATGTAGGGGGTGATGTCCACACGGAAGGCGTTGTAACCGTATGCCCAATGTCCGGCTTTCTTGCCGTTCACGTTCACTTCGGGAGCCGCCATTGCACCGTCGAACTTCAGTTCGGCGTAGGCGGTGCCCTCGGCTATGTGGACCGTGGTTTTGTAGAATCCTTTTCCAATCCATGGGAGCGAGCCGGAGCGGCCCGAGTGCTCGGTGGGCTTGTCTTCGCCATTTTCCTTGATGGCGACCACCTGTAAATCCCATTTCTTGTCAAACGGACCGCTGATAGCCCAGTCGTGTGGCACGGTCACCGCTTTCCATTCTGCGCCAGTTTGGGAAAATTGCCATTTACTGATATTGGTTTCTTGATGCGCCTGTGCAGAGGCAGCGAAAACCCCAGCAAGCGCAATAATCGTAGCAAATAATTTCATATATTAGTTTTGTTATGTATTTCGTAGGCTGCAAAGATAATGATTTTATGGCTAATAATGTTGATTTTTATGGGTTTGCAATATTTTTTGAGCGAAAATTTATTATCTTTGCTCTTACGATAACATTTTGATAGCAATGAAGAAAGCAGGACTACTACTACTGATGCTTGCCGCTGTGTGCTTTCAAGGCTTGGCACAGACGGCTAAAATAAAGAGTTGCTCTATCGCTCCCGACAACGATGATGATATGCTGACCGTGAAGGTGTCGTTCGACATTTCGGGTTGCCAAGGTGAGGAGGGCAGAGTGAATGTGTATTTCTACAACAATGCCACCGGAAAGGCGTTGAAGTGCTACGATCACACTTACAACACCACCGACAACTGCGTGGCGACATGGGCAACGATTACTCCTAAATATCAGTCCACCTCCT
>OIXU01000088.1_pt1 | contig 29351 bp, 17 predicted proteins | sample 1587921 | NCBI WGS metagenome assembly OIXU01 (sample SAMN03283238) | human gut metagenome | biome: human-associated habitat; material: feces | host: Homo sapiens | place: Peru | collected 2012
ATAATATCTTAATGTTTAAATAACTATGGTAATATAATAGTCCCTGCAACTCCCATTATCCGCAGTTGCCTCAAATCCGGGTCACAAGATGGGAGGCTAAAACCATCGATGAAATATTTAACCATAATACAGGCAAGGCTCTAAATAAATCAGATAGTGATGGAGAATTGTATGATTACATAACCACATCTAATCTGTATTGGAATATATTTGACCTATCCTCCGTAAGGAAAATGAAATTCAAGTCCTCAGAGATAGAAAAGTGCTCCGTGAGAAAAGGAGATCTTCTGATATGTGAAGGCGGAGACGTTGGACGCGCCGCTGTTTGGAATTACGATTTTAATATTATGATACAAAACCACATACATAGACTCAGATGCAGGCTAGAGGCAAATCCTAAGTTTTATTATTATGTGATGATGTACTATAAATCTAAAGGAATGATTTCCGGTAAGGGCATCGGCCTTATGGGACTGTCATCCAAAGAACTCGGCAAGTTGCAGGTTCCATATCCTCAGATTGAAGAACAAAACGACATAGTAACCTATTTGGACTATACAATGAAAGTCTTTGATTCAATTGCAGACTAACGTAAGCAACAATCTATAAATCCACGACTATTGAGTCCAGCTTTTTAAATATTCGATTTAATATTTGAGAAATCTGCCGTTGTTCTTCTTTGGGCGGCATAGGTATTTTTATCTTACTCATTGAAGACTGAGTGAGTTTTAATCGCGTACTTCCGCTAGCATATGCTTTATAATCAAGGCCATTTAGGTAATACATCAAGAAGTCAAAGTCATATTTGGGCTTTAGAATATGAGCGTGATTATTTACCCAAAAACGACCTTCTACTGGATATGCTTTTATGGCATTCTTGTCAAGGAAAGGTGCTCCATCCTCACCCAATAAAAGAAATTTACCTTCAAGTAGATATTCATCAACAAGCCCTACTTGCCCTGTAGCGCCATAATACGGATACAATTCAGAGGACTGCTTGTTTCTAATGCGGTTTTCACGCTCGTTAGCATTTAGCGGAATACGCACATTATCAAATATTTCAGCAACTTCTTCCAGCTGTTTATATTCCCATCCATCCGGCAACTGCGGATAATGGGAGTTGCAGGGACTATTATATTACCATAGTTATTTAAACATTAAGATATTATGGTAAACAAATTCAAACAGAGCCTTGAGAAGTCAGACTTGTCGGGCAACACTGTAGAGTCCTATGTCTGGACAGTCAATCACTTCATCACTAACTACGGGGAATTCAACAAAGAGAATCTTCTTGCCTACAAGGGATTCCTTGTAGAACACTTCAAGCCGCAGACTGTGAACTTGCGGTTGCAGGGAATCAACAAGTATCTGGAGTTTATCCACAAAGACAGGCTAAAACTTAAATTCATCAAGGTCCAACAGAAGAATTATCTGGAGAATGTAATCAGCGATGCCGACTACAAGTTCCTTAAATCGAAACTGAAAAAGGATGGGTTCACAGAATGGTATTTTGTGGTTTGGTTTATGACAGCGACAGGTGCACGTGTCAGCGAACTGCTTCAGATAAAGGTTGAGGATGTTATGGCTGGGCATCTGGATTTGTACAGCAAGGGTGGAAAAGTCCGCCGGTTGTATATTCCTAAGAGACTCAGAACAGAAGCGGTTGATTGGATCAACAATGAGAACAAAACTTCAGGTTATCTCTTCCTCAACAGATTTGGGAATAGGATAACTGCCCGTGGCATAGCTATGCAGCTTAAACATTTCGCCGACAAGTACGGCCTCAACAAGAAAGTGGTTTATCCTCACTCTTTCCGCCACAGGTTCGCAAAGAACTTCCTCGAACGGTTCAACGACATTTCTCTCCTCGCCGACCTTATGGGACACGAAAGCATCGAGACGACGAGAATCTATCTCCGCAGAACTGCCAGCGAACAGCAACAGATAATTGACAGAGTCGTAAACTGGTAGCAACAGCGAAACCGCTATCGGAGTCCTCCGGCAGCGGTTTTAGTTGTATTGTTGATCTTGTATTGGACGTTGCTTTTGAGACAAAAAATAACCGCATTTACGGTAATGCGGCCAACCAAGTCCTTCGTTCTTCGAGCGATGACGATGCAAATATAAGAATTTTTTCGAATATATTCTACTCTTTTATCCTATTTATGAATTTTCTTTGATAATAAGGCTGGTTTTCTGCATCTACACAAAAGCCTGTTATCAATGCATAGTCAGGAGAAATATATTCAACAATAACTATATACTTTTTCTGTCTATACCAGAAATAATCTCGGATAGAGCCATCATTCTCAATATTTCTAAAGCGTGTTATCCTTTTATCCTGCCAATTTTCCAATATGGGTTTTATCCAATGGACACGATTAGCTCTTTCTGGTCGAAACTCTCGTATAGATGATGCCGTCTTCCATGTGGATGCTTTTACGCTTCTTGTGATGATATGGACGAATTTTTCATAGAACAACTCATAATCAATAGGGAGCCTATCTTTGTCGCTACCACGATACTTATATGGCTTGACCTTGAGTTTTTCGCCGTCAATCGTAACGCCATCCGTGAAAAAGTCTTTCTCAAAAATATTGTGCAGAACCTTAACTTTGTCAATGTCATTTACAGATAAACCATCTGCAAAATAGGGCTCAAGTTTGCTCAACAAATCTTCTCCTGTCATTTCTTTCGTGGTTGATGATTAAAAATGTTGAACTTACTTTCAAATGGCACAGTTCCTTCATCTATAGTATAGCCAGATTTGCTTTCCAAATAATTGACAAGTTCCACTTTCGCAGGACTTGCCTCTGCTGCAGAATCAAGATGACGCGCTTTGTATGCAATAGCTCCGATAAATAAGTCCGTGAGTTGAATAAACTGAGACTCGTGTGAGCGGATATGTTGGAAATGTGTGAATGGAGACTTCCCGTGAAATTGATTGGCAAAAACCTGAGTGATTTTATCAAGTTTCTTGCGGCCTTTTGTGTCTTTGATATCAAGGAATACCTTATACTCAAAATCCGAGGTATAGTTATACGCATAAGGATTGTACAAAAGATAATATATCAATTTGTAGTAGAAGTTGTCGTGCTCCCCATTGTTAAATGACAAATTATCCAAACGATCCTTATATGTCACAAGCACACATCTGAACCCCATCTCCGAGGTAAAGAAATAATCTATCAGTTCTTTATACATCTCTACGTGAGTGTTGCTGATAGTATTCCATTTTACCTCGTGGAGAATACCGTATTTTTGTTTGATGCTCTTAATGTCTTCTTTGTATTGTTGGTATTTGTCATCGGGGACACAAATAGCTCCTACGCACATCACAGGAGACCTGTCGTGTTCCAAATGACAACTTTCATCAACAAAAAATGAATATTGTTCCATATCTCAAACAATTCTATTAGCTTTGGTAAAGATACGGATTTTTATCGATGGTACCACAATCTTGTTTTTATCATTTCGCAGAAAGAATCCGATACCTCCCATTATCCGCAGTTGCCGGAAGGGTGGGAAGAAGTAAGGTTGGGAGACATTAGTCGTTTAATATCAGGTACGAGTTATTCAAAGAACGATATCAGAGCTGATGGCATTAGAATCTTAAGAGGAGGGAATATTCAATATGGGAAAACTCTCCTACTCGATAACGATGTGTATATCTCAACCTCTTTGCGCAACAAAGAATGCTCTCTTGTAAGAGGAGATATTGTAATCGTAGCATCGACAGGAAGCCTTGATCTTATTGGAAAAGCCGGATATATTGAACAAGATATCCCAGATGCCCAAATAGGAGCATTTCTAAGAATCGTACGTCCAATAGATTCCTCTGTATCACAATATTTAAGGCTCATTTTTGAGAGCAATCTCTACAAGTCTCATATTCAAGATTTGGCAAAAGGAACTAATATCAATAATATAAAAGCAAGTTATATCACAGATTTCTTTATTCCATTACCACCAATATGTGAACAAAAAGCAATCTGCAGCATGGTAAAAGTCATATTTCAACAACTTGATGATATAGAGTCAAGTATTGTGAAGTAACGAGAGATGCTCTCCACAATATGTGCTTGTTCTTCTATCGGTGGCAAGGCAACTGTTTGAGACATAAATTTGTCCAAAATAAGGTTGTGGAGTCCTGTCGTTTGTGTCTGCATTGTTCGCATTATGCCTTGCAGATATCTATTCATCAAGAAATAGTATAAATACTTGGGGTTTATGACGTTGGACTCTTTCGGACGCAGTACCATTGTGAAATTACTGAAAGAATACTGACTGTTAGGTCCCTCGTATAAGACGGCTCGTCCTACCGGATATTTATCACTGCCTCCGGATTTCTCTACTATAAGATCTCCTGTCATAAGGCTCCTTTTTGAGAAAGAAGAGGCTTCGACATCAATCAATGCAATCTTAGAATAATCCAAGTTAAAGTCTTTAGTAAAGTTTGCATTCCTAATTACTCCGACTTTGACAAAAGGTTCTTTTTTACCAGTCCATAAACCATTGATAGTTGTACATATATCAGAGATTCTGGCACTGTCCCATTCCTCATTCTTCCCATAATGGGAGGTATCAGATGTTAACCTACCAGAAAGAGCAAGGTCGAGAATCTTGGATTTGGCTTTTTGAACAGCGTCTTTCAAATCTGATGAATCTTGCTCGATGGCATCAATCTGAACGAACCATTTTTCAACTTCATCGACAATACGCTTCTGTTCGGAAAGGGGTGGAATCGGAACAACCCAATTTTCAATTTGTTTCAAGGTAACACGTGTAATACCAACACCTTTCATCGATTCTCTAACCGAAGAATAGCATGTGGAACTTCTCAAATAATATAATAGATATTTTCTATCTATACTTTTACTTGGCTTTATCAATGCGACGCTCGAAAGAAGACAAAATGGATCTTTAATATCATTAATCGTCACTACGCCGGTCGTAGCCCCATCTTTAATATATAGAATGTCCCCTAATTCTGGATTACATCTTGAAAACACATCCCGAAACACCTCAGATGTCACAAAAGTCATATTATCAAGCGATACTCCGCTTTCTTTAATATTCTTCGCGGTGACATACATATAATCACCTCGAGGATAACTAATTGGTGAATGATGTGTCCCATCTGTTATCTTATATGTTATTTCTGTTATATTGCACCACACCCACCCTTCAGGAACCTCGAACGGCACATCGTTCCCATAATGGGACGTATCGGAAGAAGCGGACTTCTTCTGACGCTTGATTTTGCCTTCTTTTATGAGTTGTTCTTTCTCGGCTTTGATCCTTTCGAGGAGAACGGATGCAGGCTCGTCATTAGGATCCTGCGGAACGAGTTTTCCGTGTATGGCGAGGTCGAGTATTTTTTGACGAAGTTTCTTTGTATCCATTATTCCTCGATGTTTGATATTAGTTTCTGAAGTTCAGCAACGGCTTTGCTTATGTTGTCGCTCTTTTCTTTGATGATGTCCATAAGTTGAACCAAGGTATAGTCATTGTCGTCGTCACCAAGTTTTATCCACGTGATGTCAAGACTTGTCTTGTCTCTCTTCAGGATTTCATCTACGGAATATTTTCTCCAGCGTCCATTCGGGTTAGTATTGGCATCGTATGTCTCCGTTCGTGCGGAAACATTGCATGGATTGTAGCATTTCACGAAATCGTCAAGATGGTGGCGCTGCATTGGGTTTGTCGCCAATGTGTGCTTGATTCCTGTACGATAGTCATAGTACCAGATGTCTTTTGTCTGACTCCCTTTGGAGAAGAACAGCACATTCGCCTTGACTCCCTGTGCGTAGAATATACCTGTAGGAAGCCGCAGGATAGTGTGCAAGTTGAAATCAGAAAGCAGTTTCTTACGGATTACTTCACCGGCTCCACCCTCAAAAAGGACATTGTCCGGGAGAACTACAGCTGCACGGCCATTGTTCTTGAGCATTACCATAATATGCTGGAGGAAGTTCAGCTGGTTGTTCTTCGTCTCGACATAGAAATCTGGACGGTCAATGTCCACGGAACCGGACGGACGTGTGCCGAACGGGGGATTTGCCAAAACCACATCGACAAGAGTTGAAGGGACCTTTTCGAGGGAGTCCTGACAGATTATCGGACTTCTGTCAGTTCCGATGCCATGAAGATATAGATTCATTGACGCAAGAGTCACGACTAGGGCGGTATTGTCATAGCCGTATAACGCCTTGTCTTTCAGAAAGTCTATCTTGTCTTTATCCTGCGACTGATTTTTCATATAGTCGTAAGCGGCAAGAAGAAATCCTCCAGTTCCGCACGCTGGGTCGCAGACTGTTTCCCCGATGTGAGGTTCGGTGACATCCACCATTGCTTTGATCAGTGAGCGTGGCGTGAAGTATTGTCCGGCCCCACTCTTCTTGTCCTGGCCATTCTTCTCAAGGATACTTTCATAGATGGCTCCTTTCACGTCCCCGTCCATTACAAGCCAGTTTTCTTCATCTACAAGTGTGATGACCTTCTTGAGATATACGGGCTTGTCTATCTTGTTCTGAGCCTTGGTGAATATCGTGCCTATCAGATTGTCCTGCTCGCTTAATGTCTTCAGCGAAGCTTCATATTGCTCTATGAGTTCAAGTCCGTCGAGGTCTTTCAGGTCACACCAACGGCATCCTTCCGGAATTGCGGAGGTTTCACCGAAAACCTCAACATTTTCTTCATCCATCTTCAAGAAGAGAAGATATGTGAGTTGTGTTATATAGTCGGTAAATCCGATTCCCTGTCCAGCAAGTGTTGTTGCCAATGTCCAGACTTTTTTAGTCAAGGTCTGTTCTGTTGCTATCCTTTTTGCCATATTGTCGTGTTATGCTGTTTTTCTGTAAATTAAAAATCGTGATAATGAAGCCAGAGCGACGTTCGCTTTTTCGCGTCCACCATATTCCCTAATAATTTGTGCCGCATACGTCCGGTCTGTTTCTTTTATATCATCTATGGTTGCTGAGCCATTGGATGCTATGTAGCTTACAATCTGTTTCAAGATTTCTTTCTGCTTGTCTGTGAAGTCTCGCCACGGCTGTCCTTTCCACAAATTATAGTAGCTGTTAGCTGTTGAACGGAGACAAGTCAATTCCGGAATCTGCTTGAATGCAAACCTGACAAGCTGGATGATGTTTGTCAAGGCGTCTCTTTCGTCTTTTGTGGTGAGTGTGGAGACTTCCTTTGGTGACAACAGAGCATAAGTGTTCCACAGCAGCAGTGGGTTGAACTTAGCATTGGCAAAACGCAACTGCTGGTCGAGATCCTTCAGTATCGAATATGTCAATGGTTCACCCTGATTGTTGTAGATTATACGCAGGGCCTCGATTTCATCCTTATGGGCATTGACATATTCTTCAAACGCCGATGCCGTTTCCTGTGCTTCCTCCTTTGAGAATCCCTTCGATATGAGATTGTCTTCGCCGGGAAGGATTGTTGTCAGAAAACCGGCATTAATGGTAAGGAGGTATGTCCTCGCCTTTGGGTTGTTCGCAAGCAATGATACCAGTCCTTTACGCTCGTTATTAGGCTCATTTATATCAATATACGGAGGCAATGAGTTGTTCTCTTGCGCATTATAGATATTCGCGGCTATATCTTTCATATCGGCGCCGCAGATGGCCGTGAATCTATCACGTAGCTCACTGTCACATTTATTGTATAGACGTGACAGCTTTCCTGCAAGATATTTCAAGTTGTCATCATTGACTTCTCCGTGTGTGATTCTCTCAAGCAATTCCTTGAATGACAGCATATGCGGTCTCGGATCAATGTTGGCTTCCGTGACGATATGTTCGTGTTCTGTTACCCCAACGGCATCGACAAGATAGAACAGGTCTTTGCTGTGAGCATTCGGGGTTACATTTCTGAGCTGTTCATCTCCAACCGTCCTTACGCCACGACCTTTCATCTGGGTATAAAGTGACGCTGATTCCACATCTCGCATAAACATCACGACTTCAAGGGGTTTTACGTCTGTTCCGGTGGCTACGAGTGTGACGGTTACCGCTATGCGAAATTCCTTATCGTTTCTGAAATGACGGATAAGTTCATTGCTGTCTCCGGCGGAATATGTGATTTTCTGGACGAAGGTATCGTCTTTTCTCCCGAAGACCTCTTTCGCTATTCTCACTATATTGCTTGCGTGTGCATCATTCAATGCGAAGATCAATGTCTTAGGAATATAGTTCATATCCGGTTCCCTATCTGGATACATTTCGGGATATATGGCATCACGATATGTTTCCAGAATGAGCTTAATCTGGGCTGGATTGACAATGCTACGGTTCAGCTCAGTCCTCGTATATGTCCTGTCTTCTTTCACCTGAACATTCTCTATCTCACCTGTATATCTTGTTTCGACACTTGTCTTTTCTCCTTGCCTGATTGCTCCTCCGTTTTCCGTCGTTTCAGTCTTGATTCTATAAATACGGCAATCGACATTGACACCATCAATAATTGATTTTTCCAGAGTGTAGTTCACTATACGATTGCGGTCAAAGAATGCTTCAGTCTCAGGAGCCGGTGTAGCAGTGAGACCTATCATCTTGGCGGAGGAGAAATATTCCAGTACCTTGCGCCAATTACCATATATTGAGCGATGGCACTCATCGATGATTATCATATCAAAGAAGTCCTTCGGAAGCAGCGGATTATCCGGAAGCTCTACCATCGTCTCTGGATCCTCACATGTTTCTTCGTCTGTATCATCAATGTCTTCTCCTTTGAGGAGGGAAAACAGTCGTTGAATGGTGGAAATCACAACATTGGAGTCCTTGCCAATCTTGGCTGATTTCAGACGCTGTACGCCAAAGATTGTGTTGAATGGTTCTCCGTTATCAGTAAGGCGGAACATTCCGAATTCTCCTTCTGCTTGTTTGCCGAGATTATTTCTATCCACAAGAAACAATATGCGCTTCATCGGAGTGTATGAGAGCATTCGATAAGCTGCAAGACACGCAGTATAAGTCTTGCCCGAACCTGTAGCCAGCACCATAAGAGCCTTGTTCTTGCCGTGACGGAAACTGTCTTCAAGCGCAGTTATAGCTTCAAACTGACAATCTCTGAGTCCTTTCCGCTTCAATGCTGGAAGTCCGGAATAATAGTTATTTATGCCAAGCATCCTGCAAAGCTCCTTCGGGGTATGTATCCGTCCGATTTCCTGATAGTCAGAGTCTATGTCCAATAAGTTTTTCCAATAGATACTTTTTCCATTGGACACATAAACTATCGGCAGAGGATTCTTCCAGGTCGGGCACCAGGAAGGAACATTGTGGGTGTAATTCTCGGCTTGATTGATTACAGTTTGCGTTTTTACGTCTGTCGTTTCTTTCTTGGCTTCAAGAACGCCGACGGCTTTTCCGTCAATGAATAACAGATAGTCGGCTTCGAGGTTTCCTTTCAGCAGACCTTCACGAATCGCAACCGCAGATACGGTAGGATTATAGTCATCCCTATCGGTTACTTTCCAGCCAGCATCACCGAACAACTTGTCGATGATCGTCCTTGCTTGTTCTTCAGGTGTCATTATTTCTCGACTTCGTATAATGCCATATTATCAGAAGTTAAATGGCATAGTAATTCCTTTTTATGCCATTTAATCGAGTCTGATATATATGCTTAAATTCTTGCTTTGGACAAAGATAGTCATTTTTAGTATAATGCAGTGCATTATGGATGCTTTCCGACACTTTTCGTGCGAGGCGTTTTCCAGTTGGCCGGTGTAGCACCAACGGCGGATGATGCGGATGGTGATGCCTGTGCCGCAGGCGAGTGCAAAGCAGATGAAGGTCTTGCGTCTGGCGTGGATGCCGATGAGCGCCATTTAGGGTAGTATTTCGCGCAACTTTTATATACGGAAAACGTGGTTTCACAGATGAGGGTGTTCTGTGGAACCACGGTTGTAGTACTGGTTGGGTGGTCACTTCGACAGGGACCGTTAATCTGTCACTTCGACAAGCTCAGTGACCGATTTAGCGGGCTCAGTGACCGACTTGCTTGTGCCGCTTCGGGATTACCTGGCGTAGAAGCGGTACTCGGTCGTGGAGCGGTAGGTCTCGCCGGGGCGGAGGACGGTTGACGGGAGGTCGGGACGGTTCGGGGAATCAGGGAAATGGATGGTTTCCAGAAGCATTCCGCCGAACTTCTCCATTGGCTTGCCGTTCTTGCCGATCATCTTCTCGTTGAAGGAGCGGGCTGTGAAAGTCAAGAGACCGGGCTCGGTGGTCCAGGTCTCTACACCACGGCCGCAGCGAGGCTCGTAAAGGTCGGCCGCCTTGCCGAACTGACCGAGCGGCTTGTTCAGATACCAGCAGACGGAGAAACCACGCATCGTGATGAAATGCTCGTTCGGAGTGTCAATTGCATAGTCCACACGATGCGGCTCGCGCATATCGAACGGAGTGCCCGCCACCGGCTCCGCGCCACCTTTCGGAACAAAATGCGAATTGTTCGGGAAATACCTGTCCGCATCCACTTTAAGAATATGATCCATAACGTAGCCGCCATCCTGTCCCTTGAGGTTGAAGTAGGTGTGGTTGGAAAGGTTCACCACCGTAGGTTTGTCCGTAGTGGCCTCATATTCAATCCTAAAGGCATTGTCATCAGTCCACCAGTAGGTGACGGTGCAGTTCATATTCCCTGGGAAGCCTTCCTCGCCGTCAGGGCTGAGGCGGGTAAAACGCACCCCTACCCTGCCCTTCTCGACCAAAGGCTCGGAGTTCCAGACCTTTCTGTCAAATCCGTTCACGCCGCCGTGGCAGATCACCGGCTCTCCGTCAAACTTCTCGTTGGCGTTGAGCTTGTACTCGACACCGTCAAGAGTGAACTTCCCACCATCGATCCTGTTGCCGAAACGGCCGATCACCGGACCGAAAAACCTTTCCTTGCCAATCTCGAACGTGCGGATGTCACCGCAGCCCTGCACGACATCGTCAATCTTGCCGTTACGGTCGGGAACGCTGATCCTGACGACCCTGCAACCATAATCCGTGACCTCCATACTGGCTCCGGACGAGTTGACAAGGCGGTAAATCAGAGTCGGAGTGCCGTCCGAGAGGGCGCCGAAACTTTTGCTGGTGACACCTCTGGAGGATCTTGCCGCCGCGTCAGGGAAAACAGCTGCCAGCGACAAGACCAAAGCTAAAGTCAAACGCTTGATATTCATAATATTCAAAGATTATAGACCTGAGACAAGCATCCATTTCTGAGGATTTCGTTCCCCTGTAGGGATGATAGCGTCCTCGCCGCCTTCCATATCGAACAAGGCCAGATTGACAAGCACCTTGCCGTCCTGGATTCCGAGGGAAGAGCGTGGGATGACTATCTCGGCAAGCCATCCGTTGTCCTTGTCGGAAGGGTCGGACAAGGTCGCGTCATAGCTGACATAAGCCTTCGCGCCGAGGTCCTTCTCGAACCAGCCGCCGGCGTAGTTGCCTTGGTTCCGGATTCCGGAAAGACCTACCTTCACCCTCACAGACTTGCCGTTCAAGGCTGTCTGGTCAGGCTGGGCAAGGAACAACTGAATATAGTCATCCTTCGAGACATTCTCATCCAATGATTCAATCAAGAAATAAATGTTGTCCGCGTCAGCCGCGCACCTTAACGTAGCCTGAGCCTGACACTTGCCTCCGACGAACAACGCATCGTCAGTCTTGAGCCAGTCAGAATTGTCACCGTCAGCGGAAACCTTGTGCGAGGAGGCCTTGATGCTATGGTTAAGAGCCTGCTTGCAAAGGGTCACACAGATGTTCTTGTTGTCGGTGCTGTTACGCATGTAGGCCACAATCTCGTGCGGATTGTCAACCATAAGAGCACCCCAGGACCCCTTGGCCGGGAGATGCTTGAACAGATCCCCGAAGTTCTTCGCCTTGGAATCACCTATACGCTCCCACAGATAAGTTGACTCTCCATAGGAGACGACGGTCTCGCCCGACGGGAATTGCTGTAGGCTCGGCGCGCCTCCTTTCCAAAGGTCGATCGCCCTTTCAGACGGTCCTACCGGAGCCGACTTCACATTCAGACCGGAACCGTTCCTTTCCTCACCTTTGATATATTCCCAGTTCCCGTCCTCCGGCGACCAGGCGAACGCGATGTTGAAATTGACCTTGCCTCCAGTCGGGTAATCGTGCGCGGACTCGAAGACACCTGCCTTCTGACGGCTTCCGTTCAGGATGATGAGTCCCGGCATCTGGTCAGTGAACAGCCATTTGTCCTGATGCTCATCATACCAGGTGTGCCTGATTACACGGTACGGTTCCTTTCCGAGCTCAGGCAGCCAAGTCTTTCCGCCATCCGTGGAACGGACCATAGATGTGCCGGAATGGCTTCCCGAAATCCAAGGGCGGCTTTCCGAGAAATAGAGTTCGAGGTCGCCGTCAGCCTCCTCAAGCATAATCGCCTCCCAGTTAGGTCCACGGTACACCTCGAAAGGCTCACTCCAGGTCTTGCCGTTGTCCGAGCTGCGCCTCATCACAATCCCCTGCTCGTCACGCCACTGCCAGAAAGCGTAAGTGCCGGTGGTCCTGAATGAAGCGAACATCAAGACATCGCCATTGCTCAGAACCTTGCCGAAACCGTTGGTGAAAAGCCTTGTTGCATCCTGCCCGCGAGCGTTTGTGAGGCTGTACGATGCGAACAGTTTCCCCTTGCCGGTCCAGTTCACAAGATCCGGACTCGTCGCCCAAAAGACGGTGGAACCGTTGCCTCCGGAATAATAGTCCTGCGCCGTAAGAATATACGTTCCGTCAGCGAGTTTGACAATCCTTGAATATGCCGGAGACTCTGTGCCCAACACAGACGAGCCGTTCACATTCACAATCGAACGGTAATTCAGCGAAAGCACGGAACGCTGCCAGTCGTCCGAATGGGAATTGACGACGTCCTCACCGGCATTAAGCTCACTGAACGGAGTCAGTTTCAATGTCTTGGCGACAGACTCACCGCTCTTGCCACCTCCATTATCCGGATCTTCCGGCTTGCACCCTAAAAGCACAAGCACGGAAGAAGCCAAAAGAACAGTGAATATATTTTTTCTATTCATAAATATCATCCATCAATATTTCATTTCAACCTCAGGCTGAGCCACTCGGCCGGATAATCGGAGTTCTCACCCTCCACATCCTCTATCTGCCACGCCGGCTTCTCCGAGGTCTTTGCCTTGTAGTGATGCCTCAGATGGGCTTTCAGGACCTCTCCGGCGGAAGGTTTGCCTCCGAGAATATTCCACGGAACGGACAATTTCACGGAAAAGCCCAGATCCTCGTCAGAGTCATCGTTCAGGGTTCCGACCACTTCCACAGAGTCCGCTGCTCTTTCCGAGACTTTCCTCCACGAGAAGTTGTCCTCGACATAGACGACATAAGCGCCGGCTCCGTTGACGACAATCTTGTACTGCGGGCCGCCGAGCCTGGCAAGCAGAAGCTCGACAGCATCGGAATTCTCAGTGGTCAGAGCCGTGAGTTTCCGGTCATAAAGATACGAAATCAAAACAAGATTATCATCCGTCCATCCAAAATCAGTGAATATTCTTGAGTCGGAGATATGTCCAAGGAACCAACAGTCATTGCTGTCCTGATCGAACTTCTCAACAGACACAGGTTCCACATTACCTTTGACAAGGGTCTTTGAATAGTTCAAACGGCCTACGATCGCGCGGACCATTCCTCGCGTCTTTCCCTCTGCCTGATACTTTACAGTACCGGTCGCGAATATCTTGTTGTCCCCGATGTAATCCACCGAACCCCAATAACCATCGAACGGAGTCGTGGCGTTGGTGAAATTGTCGGCCTTCTTGTCACCGATGAATGTCCAGATGCCCTGCTGACCTTTGTACTGGCCGTTGCTGAGCACGACCATCTCGCCGGTTCCCAGTTTGGTGCTGTAAGGTCCGTAGCCGTAGAAGTCCTTGTTCAACTGCTTCTTCATCGGCCACTCCGGTCCTCCGGTCTTGCGGATGGCCTCCAAATCACGATGCCAGTTGGTCTCAACATCGGTCTTCACGACAACTGGAGTCTGGTCCACAACCCACTTGCCGTGCCACACCTCGATAGGGACAGCGATGCCGTTGTTGTCGTCAAGCCAGACTCCGGAAGGCATCCCGTCGTAAGTCGAACGGGAATCCACAGTCCTGGCTATCACTTCATTATCATCAATCCCGCAACGCTCTTTCCCCTGCCAGGTCTTTCCTCCGTCAAACGAGCGGATCACCACCGTCTGCGGAGCGGACATATTGTCGATAAGTTCCTGCGAAGAGGTTATGTACATCTGGATCTCTCCGGAAGGAAGCTGAAGCATAGCCGGCTCCCAGCATCTTCCACGGTAAACCTCAACGGGTTCGGAGAACGTCCTGCCGGAATCACTGGAGAACATCACCTCGATCCCGCAATTCTCGTTCGTGTTCGGAAGGTCGTTGTACCCTTTCTTGTACCGCCACTGGTAGGCAAGGAGGACACGGCCATCGTTCAACTCGATGAAATCAGGATTCACATAGACCTTCTCGTCCTCGCCAACCGTCGAGACAGCGGGAGAAGTCTTCACCAGCAGACTTGCGTCAGACCAGGTCTTCCCGCCATCCTCGCTACGGCGGACATAGACATCCCAACCGAAATGGTCGTTCTCAAAGGACATCAAGAGAGTCCCGTCGGAAAGCCTTTTGATACGCGGGTAGTAGAGATTCTCCTCGACAAATCCTTCGCCTGCCACGTTGACGGATGTCATCTCCATGAACGTGGAGCGGTCCCAGGATATTCTCACATCATTGGTCTCAGGCCATTCCTCCCGGCCGCATCCGACGGCCAGAAGGATGAAGGCAGGAACGATAGTTTTATGCAACTTCAACATATTCAAGTGTTTATTTCAAGTCTTTGAGCATCACATTCGGCCAAAGGTTGTCGATTTTCAGCCTTACAGATTCCTCGAAGCACTTTTTGGCCTCAGAAGTCTCGCCAAGGCCAAGATATCCAAGTCCCATCGTGTAATAAGCCTTGGTGTTGATGCCCTCGACGGTCGAACCGGTTGTGCCCTCGGCCCCGTAGAAGTTGACGAACTCGGTAACGACACCGGATTTTCCAGACTCGACAAGACCGTCAAACAAAGCTTTGGCCTCAGCGGATTTTCCAAGCTTGGACAACGCGAGCCCCTTCCAATAGCGATAGTCTGTCCCCTTGTCATCGACAGCGGCGGCCTTCTTGTAGGCTGCCATAGCCTTCGACCTCTGTCCGGCGGACTCGTAAGCCTTGGCTATGTTCCACCAGATCTGCGCGTCGCGTGGCGTGCGCTCATCGACAAGGAACACCTGATGGTTGACAGGATATTCAAAAGCCTCGTTGAAGAGTGCCAACGCCTCCTTGGAGTTTCCTTCGGCAAGTTTCTTCTGACCGGCGAGGATCAGGGCATCCACATACACATCGTGGAAGTTCGCCACGCCCTCGCGGGTCGGGAAGTAGCAGGTTCTGAGCAGGTTGAGGACGTAATCATATTCACCGACAAATGTTCCGGTGATGACTTCGGCGGCGAGAGGATAGTAACGCTTGACGCAGGTCTCGTGATGCTTCTTAAGAAGTTCGAAGCGCTTTCTGACATCAAATCCGCCGGCTTCGTAAGCCTGATCGATCTCCTCAAGGAACAATGCGTTGTCCGGAGCGAGCTCCACAGCCTTCTCATAATACTTGGCGGCCTCGGCGTAGTTCTTGGTGTACAGCCAGTTGGCCCATCCGAGATTCCTCCAGGCCATAGCGTTGGACGGATCCATCTCAACGCACTTCTTCCACTGTGCGATAGCGTTGTCCTTCTGCTTGTCGTACAACAGATTGCCAAGATAGTAATGAGGCTTGGCACTTTCAGGGCAATACTTCATCGCAAGGTTCAGCACATCTATGGTCTCCAGACGGAACGGATTGCAGTACTTCGTAGGAAGAGCGAGAGCGTCCTTGAACCATTGGGCCGCGGCGGTCTTGTCACCGGCCTTGTCAGCGAACCAGCCAAGCCACATCTTGACCGTAGGGTAAGGCTTGATCGAGTCGGCATATTTAAGAAGTTCGACCGATTTCGCCTCAAAACCGTTATGCATATATTTGAGCGCCAACTCAATATAAGACTCAACCTCGTCACGCATCAGAACCTTCAGACTATCGGTTCCGCAAAGCATATCCCTTTCGGAGACAGCGTAGGAATTGAGCGGATCCTCGGCGAGAACCCTGTCCACACAGGCAAGCGCGTCATCTTTCCGACCAAGTTCACGGAGTATGCTTGCCTTGAGGTCAAGAGCCTCGAAGTTGCGCCCGTTGTAAGTCACGGCCTCGTCGAGACGCTCAAGCGCCATATCAAAATCTTTGGCTGATGAATATATCTGGGCAAGCTGGTAGTTTGCGGCGGAATTGTAGGTATAGTTCCAAACGGCCCTGTAAAGGGTGTCAACAGCGGCCTCGGTCTTTCCCTGGATCTTGAGGATCAAGCCAAGGTTGTACATAGCCTCGCAATCCATCGGACGGGTGTAGTCGTGGGTGAGCCGGACAAGCGCCTTGCGCAGGTACGCGGCGGCTTTGTCATACTCTCCTCTCTGCCTGTACCACACGCCCATACGGGTGTTGGCCCTGGTGTCGCCCGGATCACGGCGAAGGACCTCGTTGAAATAGTCGGTCGGATCGATGAACGGATTGTGGAACTGAAGGTTACGAAGACCTACCAAATAGCATTCCTCCGTGTTCTCAATTTCCTTCGGAAGCTTAGGACGCTCGACAATCGCAGGAAGCGGTTTGTTCGGATCCTTGACAACTGGTCTATAAGTCAGCATCGTCTTGCCGGAAGCGTCCTCAAGAGTCATTGTCAAGGCTTTGGTGTCAATGCCTTTATCAAGCTTTACAGTGTTCACGAATGGCTTGTCCGGAGCGACATCAGAGGTGGCTGACCACACTTCAGCGCCATCGGCGGAACGGAGCACCACCCTCAAAGCCTTCATCGGCTCGGTCGTGTTGACTCCGACCAAAACCTTCGATCCGTCAAGCACATCCATATTGATAGCGGCATGTCTGTCGCCCGCCTTGACACCTTCCATATCCCGGATTCCGTACCAGTACTGCGAGAATTCCTTCGTCTCGTAAGGTGCGGACCAGTTGTAGTCCGGTTGGTTGTCCGAATACGCTCCGGCCATCAGCTCGCAGTAGTGCCCCGAATTGTCGGTGAGGATCTTTGTGTCCCACTCCGAGTTCGGGCCCCAGAGCCAGAACTTTCCGCCCTTGATGATGTTGTGGTTGCCTGTGAGCATAGTTCCGGCGTGGCGGCCGTGGTCGTAACCAGCGATAAAATCCTCCTTGAGGTCATAGACAAACATCGAGTTGGACATATAGTGGTTCTTCCACCAGGATGCGTCGATGCCGTTCTTGTAGAAATCCATTCCGTTGAACGGCTCGTGGGTGATAGGCCAGTGAGCCATCCAGTTCTTGCAGTGGAATGTGGCGAACTCCACGCTCTGCGGGAATATTATCTGATAGTTCTCGTCCACAAGCGTGGAGACATTCGACCAGTAAAGCATCGAGTTGTTGTCCATCGTCGAGTTCATCAGACGACCGGTGATCTCCATATAGGATTTGCCGGGATGGAGGGTTATTCCGATGGCCCAGGACATTCTGTGGCGATATTCAGTCTCCCCTACCCAGATTGTCTTGCCGCCGTCGGCGTTGCATTCGATCCTGTAGTCGCAAGGAGTGTGTGTCGTGGCCCTGTGATGATGGAACACATTCCATTCCACACCTCCGGACACCCAGGCCCCGAGCATTCCGACATTCGCCGGCTTGATCACGTGGTTGTGATAGAATATGTCGTAGCCGTTGGTCTTGTCCACGGCGTAGATGAGGCGGCCTCCGATCTCCGGAAGGACACACAATTCGACATATTCATTCTCCATATAGAGAGCCTTGTAGGTGACAGTCTCCTTCTGACGGGTCATATTGTCGTTCAGGAGGTAAGGATAGACGCTTCTGCGCGCCCTCTGGTAGGACCAGTCCCTTTCGAAGATAGGAGCCTCCTCCGGGTCGTCCAGAAGGTAGGTAGGCATATCAATCGTGCCTTCCCAAGCCTTGACATCCCCCTTGGTGTTCTGCGCGCCGGCGTTTCCGGCGCAGGCGAATATGGCCAAAGCCAACAAAAGTCGTTTCATTTTTATCAGTTCAAATTTATTTTATGAATATTCCCACAATCAATACCATCCGTCGTTCTGTTCCAGATTTGGATTCTTTTCCTTCTCGGACGCTGGCACAGGCCATTTCAGGTAAGAGTCACCGCCGTATGAATAGTCATAGACCGTAGCTCCCCAGCACTGCTGCAGGCCTTGGGCGAAGTCGAACTTGCGGGACTTCCATATTCCCCAACGAAGTTCCTCAAGGTAAAGCTGCTCCTCGCAGGCAAGTTCCCAGTGCTTTTCATCCTGAATCCTTTTGCGCAGATCCTCCTGACCTGTGACCGCAAGCCAGTCGGCTCCAGAGTCCAGCTTAGCGACTCCGGCCCTGCTACGCACCTCATTCACATAATTGACAGCCTCTTTCGTCTTACCCTGCTCGTTAAGGCACTCGGCCAGACAGAGAAGGACATCGGCGTACCTGATGACAGGCACATCAACCGGATTGTAGGTCACGTTCATATGCTCTTTGCCGACAGTGACGAACTTGCGGATGCTGTAATACATATGTGTAGGAGAACCTGTGCGGAGATCAAAGTCCGGAGCGTTCTCGGAACGGTACGGCCATCTGGTCTGGTAGTTTGTCGCGGCTCCGGAGGCGAAACCGCCAAGGTAATTGGTGTACGGAGCGATGACCGTGGCCGCCAGACGGGGATCCCTTCCGGTGTAGGCCTTGAGGATCCTGGCCTCGTTGCCGGACTCGTCATACTGGGACATATCAGCTCCGTAGGCCTTCATAGTGGCCTTCTCGGTGTCGGTCATATTATTCCTGAGGAAGTAAACGCTTCTGGCCTTCACATCCATCCCATCATAGCCCGGAATCACATCATCGAAAGAGAACGGCCTTCCGTCAGCCCACTGATAGGAGTTGACGAAGTTCACGTTCATAAAATAGTGGCTCTGACCGTTTCCGGCTGTCATCCAGTTGCCGTAGGTGCGGCTATAGACATTGCCGTGCGACGGAAGGTCCTCCATAGTGATGGAGAACACCATCTCATCCGACTTCTCGTTCTTCTCTGTGAATATGTCAGCGTAGGCTCCCTTGAACAATCCGAAGCCGCATTCACCCACCTTGAGGAAATCAGCCTCGGCCTTGTCCCATTGCTTCAGCCACATATAGACCTTTCCGCGAAGGGCGTAGGCCGCTCCTTTGGAGATCCTGCCATAGTCACTGTCGCCGGACTTGTACTTCAGTGGAAGCACCTCGCAGTCAATCACATCATTGAGGTCGTCCAGCACAACATTCCAGACCTGTTCTTCGGTCTCGCGTCCCCTTGTATATTCAGAAGGAGCGAGGTTCTCAAGATAGACAGGGACTCCGCGCCACAGGGCGTTCAGCCTGTAGTAGCAGTAAGCCCTCAGGAATTTGCACTCGGCTATCCTCCGGGTGCGGACCTCCTCGGAAAGGGCGGTGGTGCCGCCGATGTTGGCGATCACGTCATTGGCCCTGTTGATTCCTTCGTAGAATGTCTTCCAAGTGCTCAGGAAAAGGGAGTTGTTGGACTGCACGAGTCCAAGCATAAACGGATATCTCAATGAGATGCTCTGGTCGTTCACGTCCAGAACGGATGAGAAAGCGTCCCAGTTTGTCCCTGTTATGCTGTTGTAGTTGGCCAGCAGGTTGCTGTACACTCCGGTGACAGCGTTCTCCGCAAGGATCGCCGAACTGTACACTGTGTTGGAGCTGACGGTGTCGTAAGGGAACCTGTCCAGGAAATCATTGCACCCCAGCAGCGTCGCGGCGGAAGCCAAGGCCGCCATTATCTTTGTTATGTTTTTCATTTCTGACGGTTTTTAGAATTTGATGCTCAGACCAAACGAATACTGACGGAGAAGAGCGTAGTAGTTCATCTTCTCGGAGATCTCTGGGTCCATTCCAGGATACTTGGTGATTGTCAGCAGGTTCTCACCGCTGAAGAAGAGCCTGAAATCAGAGGCGGAGAACTTCTTCATCCATTTCTTAGGAAGGGTGTAGCCGATGGTGAGGTTCTTCAGACGAAGATAGTCCGTGTCATAGAGGAACACCTTGGAATAGCACTGGCCACCGTTCTGCTCAGAGCCGTAGTTCATCGTCATACGACCGTGTTTGGATGTGATGTTCGTCCTCGGATCGTCCGGATTCTCTGGATCATAGAAGTAGTGGTCGTAGGAGATGTCCTTCGGAAGCGAGAAGTTGGTACCGGTTGAGTAGGCGTTGAAGCCGACATATCTCCAGTAGGTCTGCGCTCCGCCCGAGCCGTTCCAAAGCATAGAGAAATCAATGCCCTTCCAGCCGAGCTCAACCTGGAATCCATAGTAGAACTTAGGAGTCATCGACGTACCTGTGAACATATAGTCGTTGGCGTCTCCATAGACTCCGTCACCATTCTCGTCGGCATAGATGTAGTCACCGTACCAGATGCCTTTCTTACCGATGGTCTTGTTCGGCAGGAATGTGCTTCCGGAGGCCACCATAGCCTCAAGCCAGGCCATATCTTCCGGAGTGCGGATCATACCGTCCTTAGGGCCGCCGGCAGGGTTCACGGTTCCGTCAGCGAAGAAATAGGATCCGTCTCCCGAATATGTGTTCAGAAGGTAATGCTCGTTGATGAGCTTGCCCTCCATCACCCTTCTCGCTCCGTCAACCACGGTGGAGACATCTCCGATGTTGCTCTTGTAGGTGCGGTTGCCATATTCATCAGTCACCCAGCCGGCCTTGAGGCGGCCTTTGTACTTGCTGACCGAGTTCCAGTTGCGGGTGAAGTTGGCTGTGACCCCATAGTGGAAGTCCTTGATGTCGTCCTTCCAGCCTAGAGTGAGCTCGATACCGTTGTTGGTCACCTCGCAAAGATTCTGATAAGGGGCTGACTTGTTGCCGATTGTGGCATAGACAGGAGCCTTGTAGAGGATTCCGTCGGTCACCTTGTTGTACCAGTCTGTCTCGAATGTGAGCCTTCCGTCAAGAACGGCGAGTTCAAGTCCGATGTCGGTGGAGGTTGTGGTCTCCCAGGTCAACGCGCTGTTGGACAGCGACTGCACGATGCCGGAGGCCAGCTTGTTGCCGAATGAATATTCAAAGCCGGAGGCGTATGTAGGAATATACTCGTAGTTGCCGATGCTGTTGTTGCCGAGCTTGCCCCAGGAAGCCCTAAGCTTCAGGTTGTCGATTCCGGAGTTCTTCATAAAGGACTCCTCGGAGATTCTCCAACCGGCTGAGATTGACGGGAACAGACCCCATCTTGAGCTTCTCGCGAACCTTGAGGAGCCATCGTAACGGAGGTTGGCCTCAAGGAGATAGCGGTTGTCGTAGGCGTATGTGAGACGTCCGAAGACTGACACGGCGGCGTAATCCGTCTGCGTGCCGGAAATGGAGTTCATATCCAAAGCGTTGTTCATCTCCATCAATTGGTCGTTCTCCAGACGCTTTTTCTTGGCGTTCAGGGAGTTGCTATTCTGGTAATATGTCTCCGAGCCGACCATCGCGGTGATGTCGTGCTTCTTCGCGATCGTCTTCACCCAGTTTAGACTGTTCTGGAATATCCACTTGTAGGCGAAGTTCGTGTTCTCGGTGATGGACAGGTTGTCCAGATTGTCGTAGCGGTAGGCCACCTCACCGGTTCTGAACGACCAGGCGTTGAGAACCTTGGTCACGGCCTTGTGCTCGGTGTCCGTACGTCCGTAGTTGAACGAGGCGTTGTACTTTATGCCGAACGGCAGCTTGACGTTGGCGAAGACGGTGGCGTTGATGTAGTGCGCCCTGTCGTAGCCGGTCATCCTGTCGAAGAAGTAAAGGTTGTTGCGGCACTGTGTGCTCTGCTCCGGATTCTCCATCCAACCGTATTTCCCGTCGTAGTACGGGTATATTCCCGGAGTGGCGCGGGACATATAGGCGAAGTTGAAGTCCGCCAGCTCGCTGCTGCGCTCGTAGCCCCAGATTCTGGTGCCGATCTCCAGCCACTTTGTCACCTGACTGGAAATGTTGGCGCGGAGCTGGAACTTCTTGGCTCCGGAGTTGGAGATGATGCCCGGGTTGTCGATGTAGGACATCGAGATGAGATATTTGGTCCCTCCGTTGGAGCCGTTGGCCGAAAGGTTGTGCTTCTGGTATATTCCTTTCTCATAGACCGCGTCCATCCAGTCGGTGTTCGGATAGGCGACATAGTTAGGGTAGCCGGACTCGGAGATTCCGTCCGGATCCTTGGACTTCTCCCTCCACAGATCGATCATCGCCTGGGAGAACGGCAGGACAGCGTCCACATTCTCCGCCGACTCGTTCATAAACGACATATAATCGGCATAGTCCGAGACCACCTTGAACTTGTTGGCAGGCTCGTTGACGGCCATCATTCCGCTGTAGGAGACACTCACCTTGCCGGCGGACTTGCTTCCGTCCTTTGTGGTGATGAGGACGACACCGTTCGCTCCCCTGTTTCCGTAGATGGCGCAGGAAGCCGCATCCTTCAGCACGGACACGGACTCGATGTCATCCGGGTTCACGTTGGCGATCGATCCCTCGAAGCCATCGACGATGACAAGAGGATTGGAGGAGTTCAATGTCCCGACACCGCGGACCCTGAGCGTAAGCCCTTCCTCACCAGGACGGCCTGAAGCCTGGCTCACCGCCAGACCGGCGTTCATACCCTGAAGAATCTGGGCGGTGCTGGTCACAGGACGTGACTTCACTTCCTTGGCGTAATCGACAGTGGCGACCGCTCCGGTGATGTTCACCCTTTTCTGCGTGCCGTAGCCGATGACGACAAGTTCCTCAAGCTCATTGGTGTCTGGTTCCAGAGTCACATTGATGACATTCCAGCCGGCCACCTTCACCTCTTTGGTGAGATAACCGAGGAAGCTGACGGAAAGAGTCTCCGTGTCGGAGGCCTGGATCTCGAATTGTCCGTTTCCGTCCGTGGTGACACCTCTCATCGTGTTGGGAACGGAAACCGAGGCCCCCGCCAGAGGCTGGGATGTCTCATCGAAGACCGTACCTTTCACTGTTCGTTGTTGCGCGGATGCGACCAGACCGATAATGGCAGCGGCCGCAGCCAAAAAGCATTTTTTTAGTGCAATCATATTACGGGTCAGTTAATAACCAGTTAAACGTTTTTGCAAAAGTCTTGAAAAAAAGACTTTCGGAATATAAGAATAGTTCCAATTGATGGAACACCCGGTAATCATGAGCAGGTTACCACCCTTTTTCAACCTAACCTATGCTCCTTCATATAATCAGCCGGAAGCTGACCGAACTGCTTCTTGAAGCATTTGGCGAAGTACGAAGGAGTGTTGAATCCGACGGCATAGCAGACATCGTTGATCCTGTCGGCCCCATTGGAAAGCATAGACGCGGCCACATTCAGACGCACCACTTTAATATATTCATTAGGCGTGACATTCAGTAGCCCCTTGACCTTGCGGATCAGGGTGGAACGGCTCACGATCATAGCCTCGGCAAGTTGCTCCAAGCCGAACTCAGGATCGTTCAGGTTGTCCATAATCGCCTTTTCCATCGACTTCAGGAACTTGGAGTCCGTGTTGGTTATGGCGAACTCGTCCGGATCCACGGCGGATTTCCCGGACAGGTGGGCGCTCCGGAACGACTCCCTCTTGCCGGCGATCACCCTGAGCGAGCCCAAAAGGTAGTCAAGGCTGAAAGGCTTCTCGATGTAAAGGCTGGCCCCTGCCTCCATACACTTGACCTTCACGTCGGACGAGGAAAGGGCTGAAAGCATCACCACAGGAATATGCGAGCTGTTCAGTTCGGAGGTGACCTTCGAGCAGAGCTCTATCCCGCTCATTCCCTGAAGGGCTATGTCAGAAAGGATTATGTCCACATCCTTCTTCTCCAGCAATTCCAGAGCCTTCTCCGCGGACGGAACAGTGACCGCTGAATATTCCGCGTTCAATTTGCGCACAAGGTAACCGGCGAGCTCGACGTTGTCCTCGACGACAAGGACTGTCAGCCGACCATCGTTCTCCACAGCCTTCTCTGTCTCGGTGGCCAGTTCAGGTGTCTCCTCGATGACCGTTCCGACCGGCAACCTCAAAAGGAAGTCGGTATATTCCCCACCTTCCAGCGTCAGCGAGCCGCCGTGCATCTGGGCAAGCGTCCTCGCAAGCGGGAGACCTATTCCGAAACTCTGCGAATATGGCTGCCTTTCGGCGCTGTACTGGATGAAAGGCTTGAATATCTCCTCACGGCGTTCGGCCGGGATGGCCGGCCCGTCGTTGACGAACGAGACCTCCACAAATCCATCCTTCAGCGAGACCTTGATATCCACAAAAGTCTCGGCGTACTTCACAGCGTTGTGGATCAGATTGTTAAGCATCTTCAGAAGACTGGCCTCATCGACATTGATGACGATCCTGTCCTCCATATGCTCGAAGGACATCCTCAGATTCTTGCTCCTTGCGGTCTCCTTGAAATTGTAGTAAAGGAAGCCTATCTTCTCGATGATGTCCACCTGCTTGTACTCCAGCACCCATCCGTGCTCCTCGATGCGGATGAAGTCAAGGAGCTCCTTAACCAGCTTGTCCAGATAGTCCGTGCTGTTGCCGATGACCTCCAGATCCTTCAGGGTCTCACCCTCAAGGCCTCCGGCCGCCATAATGTTGTCAAGCGGGGTCCGGATAAGGGTGAGAGGGGTCTTGATCTCGTGGATGATGCTTGAGAAGAAATTCATCTTCTCGTGGAAAAGTTCCTCCTCGCGCTGCCTCTTGGCCTTTTCAGAACGCTTGCGTTCCTGCTTCACGGCTGACGCGGAAGCGTACCATACAATTCCCCAGACCAGTCCGAGCGCGAAAAGTACATAGAATATGTATGCCAAAGTGCTCTTGTAGAAGACCTCCTTGACGACAATCTGCACCGGTGGATGCGAATCGTTCCACAGTCCGTTGCCGTCAATGCCTCTAACCAGAAGCCGGTATTTTCCGGCCGGCACGTTTGAATAGTGGAAAGACTTGCCGTCCAGATGGTTCCAGTCCTTGTCATAGCCCTCAAGACGGTAGAAGCAGCGGTTGCTGGCAGGAGATGAGAATCCGAGCAGAACCATCGAGAAGCCAAAACTGTTCTGCCTGTGCGTCAGCACGATGCTTTGGGTCTCGTTGATGTTGGTGGAGATCGGACTGCCCGTCCCAGGCTTCACGACATTTCCGCCGATGAAGAAATCCGTCAGCATTATCGGAGGGATGCGGTTGTCTGTGTGGAACCTGCGGGGATTGAAGCTTATCACGCCGTTGTGCGAGGAGAAAAACATCGTCCCGTCCGAGGCGCGGATGGCAGTGTGCCCATCCACAATCTCATCCAGAAGTCCATCATTGACAGTGTAATAGCGGATGTCTTCGAGAGGATATTCAAAAGAGACAAGTCCTTTGCTTGTCGCGGCCCAGACCCTGCCGTCCTCGTCGCGGATCAGCGAGAAGGCGATGCGGTTGTTCTTCAGGACAGAATCATCAAAGGTCTCGAAAGCGTCCCGGTCCCTGTCGTAGCGCATTATTCCGCCTCCGTAGGATCCTGCCCAAAGATCGCCGTCTTCGTCAAGATATACGCTCATTATCTTGTTGGCCGGCAGGTGGCGGCTTCCCTGCGCGTCATAGTCGTAGTGCGCAAGGATCGTATTGTCCTTGAGGCTATATTTGTATATTCCGTTGGCATAGGAGGACACCCATAGATTCCCGTCAAGGGACTCTACCATTCCTGTCACAAAGACCCCTTCAAAACCATCCACGGGTGCGAAGGTGTCGGAAACGGAATCATATTCAAGCATTCCAAGAGTGGTTCCGACAAGGATCTCATCTGAGGAAGTCTTGAACAGTTTGTATATCTTATTGTCTCTCTGGCGGTTGTTTCCAAGTCCTCTGGTGTAGGCCGTGATCCTGCCGGACTGAGGGTCCAATTTGAATATTCCCGACCAGGAACCGAGCCAGACACCATCGGCATCGCAGCAGATCGAGAAGATTGATTCCGGAAGAGTGGATGAACGGTAACGATGAACAAGGCCGGTCGATGTGTCAAGGTAGAGAAGTCCTTTCTTCTCGCTGGCCAGCCAGATACGGCCCTTGTGGTCGTCCGACATATCCATAACATAACACCCTTTCAGATTCTCGTTGTCAGCGAGATAGTATTTGTCGAAATTCCTTTGGTACTCCGCAGAGTAGTTCAGTCCGGAGGACAATGTGCCCACCCAAAGCCCGTTGGAGCGGTCCACAAACACGGCCGTCGCATTCTCGTCCGCCAATGAGAATTTGTCCTCTGGACTGCTTCCGAAACGCTCGACAGTCCCGCTGAACGAATCATAACGGAACAGTCCGCCGGTGGTGGACAGCCATATTCCTTTGTCACGGTCAATCGCAAGGTCGGTCGGTCTGAATCCGATTCGGTTCTCGATCACCGTCCGGAATGTGCCCTTTCTCAAATCCGCGGAGCACAGGCCGTTCTGCCAAGCCGCCAGATAGACCGAATTGTCGGACGGGTTGCGGACTATGGCCATAATGTCATCGTTGGATTTCCAGCCTTCCAGTCTGACCGGCTCGATCGACTCAAGACTGGCGCCGGAATGCCATAGATCCAAGAAATACAATGCCAGCCAGAACTCCCCGTTGCCGTCTATGTAGAACGACCGGATGTTGGCCGGAAGCACTGTGTGGCCGTTTTCAGTAAACCAGTTCCTGAGCTCTCCGGTAGCCGTATAATACGAGAACAGCCCAAGCCCGTTGACCGACATCCAGACCGTCCCGTCCCGGTCGATGCTGATCTGGGTCACCTTGCCGCTGATCTTCGTGCCCTTGTCACTGACCTTGTCAACCGGAAAGAAGCAGTCGTCCTTATGACTGTAGAATGTCACTCCGTCATCGGTTCCGATCCACATATTACCTTCTGAATCAGGGCATAGGGAGGTTATAAAGTCTGTGTTGACACCAAGTTGTTCCTTGTAGTACCGCTCGAAGGATATCCCGTCAAAACGATTGAGGCCATCCTCGGTGGAGATCCAGATGAAACCGTTGGAATCCTGCGAGACCGCCGTCACGTTATTGAACGAAAGCCCGCTGTAAGACGAGGTGAAGTGCGAGAAATACCATCGGTTGTCTCCAGCGGCCGCCCCGCACTCCACTGACACGGCAAAAGGCAGCAGACATAGGAATATGCCCGCTGCCAAACCTGTCAACTTATTGATTTTCTTTCCGATCATTCAATAGAAAAATAGACTCCGTCCAGCCCGCCGTTGTCCAGATAGAAAGGTGCTCCGTAGGCGTTGTTGCTTATCCAAGGGGTCCCGCGCTTCTCGAACTTCGTGTCGGCGGCAGCCTGGACACTTCCGTCGGCGCACTCGATCCGGATCTTAAGGTAGCCGCTCGGTACGGCGTTCTCGAAGGTGATCACCTTGTCAACATCAATGCCGCCCCTCTTCATCGCGAATGTGCAGGTCATCGAATATGCAGGATCGTTCGCCGTGATCTCCTGCGGGTCACAGATCTTCCACTCGTCACCGCCGTCCTGATACTTGATGTACCAGAAGACAGGCTGCTGACGGCCGTAGATCGGGAACTTGACTCTGATCTTGGTGCCGGCCGCGAACTTCTTTACAGGAAGCGTGAACTCAAAGTTGTCTCCGGTCCAGATTCCCTTGATGCCAGGAGAAGAGATGTTCTTACTGTTGACCGTCTCAAGTCTCTGCTTGCACTTGTCACTCGGATCCGAAACCTTGTTCCATTGGCACCAGGCCTGTGGCTGGTCCGGACAAGACCAATAGCCATCAGAAACCCACTTAGGCTGGGTGTCCTTGGTGAAATTCTGCACCCCGTCATACTTGCCAAGCTTGAATACTACCGGGAAGGTGACAGGAACGACTCCGTCAGCTGAGCGTGAGACGGTTATCTCTGCTGTCTCCCCTGCCGCCACGACTTTCCCGATGTCGGATTTCTGGTTGTAGAACGATGTCTGCATAGTCTTTCCGTTTACATCCTCGAACTCCACATCGAAGCCGCCTTCCGGAACTGTGAACGGCAGCACGACGACAGACACAGTGGTTGTGGCCGACTTCAGTTCCAATCCACCTTCCGGGAAGTCAAGCCTGACAGTCTTTGATTTCTCTCCTGATAATGTGAACGTCCCGGTCTCAGCGTCCAATGTTCCGCTTCCGGCGATCGCCCCGCCAAACGCAGACTCATCATACGGAGTGATAGTCAGCGACTTCAAAGTCGCCGGAACACCTTCCTCGACAATGTCGGCCGGCACATTCAGGTTAAGCACCGAGAACGGAGTGATGACATCAAACTCTACGGTCGGAAGCACGGAGACTACCTTCTTGGCCGCCGTCAAAGGCAGATACCCTATCACACCCTTTGAATATTCCTGGACAGACGGCACCGCGGCGGACAGGGACTTGATGTCCGTGGCTCCCGCGGCAGGGTGCACGGCGTAGAACCTGAAATCGTGGTCTGACGAATATGCCACGACCTTGTCCGACTCGGACACGGCCTTCAGCAACGAGAACTGGCCGGACTGGACTGTGCTCCAAGAGACGACCGTCTGGCCGGACATAGCCACATCCGTCTTGCCGTCACGGGCGCAGAAAGCGGCGACCCCGAACGTGGTTCCTTCCGGGATTTCTATGCCGGATGTCTTCACACTGAAATTGACATCCAATGTTTCGTAATCAAGAGTTCCATTGTTGTCCTTGTTGCCCGTGCAGGAAAACAACGCAATCAAGGCTCCAAGCAAAAGTAAATGCCTTCTCATATTGTCTTTGACGTTTAGTGTTATCAAATGCCGACGTCACCAAATTCCGATGACATCAAATTTACAACGGCAAAGTAAACGATTATATTCCTGCACGAATGTAACAAAAATTCCAAAACATACAACAAAGCGCCGCCACAATGCTTCGGGCGGCGCTTTTGTATATTCATTCACTCTTGTTCAAGATTACTTGTAGAGGAAGCGCTTGATGCTCATCTTAGGGGTCTTCTCGAACGGTTGGTCCACGATCTCGACCTTGGCGATCTGGCTGTAGTTCGGGAGCTGCCTGTCGGAGTTGACGCGGATTCTCTCTGGGAGGTCAGCGATCGCCTCCTGGTCAAGGCCGTCCTTGCGGAGAGCCTCCTGATCGAGGTAGACGAGCGCAACGAGTTTGGAGGCGCGGTCCACCACGACAGACTCCTGCACATAAGGCTGGTTGTTAACCACGGC
>OIXU01000092.1_pt1 | contig 28976 bp, 28 predicted proteins | sample 1587921 | NCBI WGS metagenome assembly OIXU01 (sample SAMN03283238) | human gut metagenome | biome: human-associated habitat; material: feces | host: Homo sapiens | place: Peru | collected 2012
AAGTACTATCACGGCAGCAAAGATCAGCAGGATGCAAACTGATTTTTTCTTCATAGTACGCTCCGTTCTGTTCCACAAAATATTCCAGGCTCAGTTTATCATAATCTCACAGAAAAGTCACTGTTTAACATGGATTTTCTGTGCACTTTCATGTTATATTAATAACTATAACCTTGCCAAAGGAGGCCGCAAGACATGACAAACGCAACCAAGCTTGCCCTGGAAGAATCCCTGAAACATCTGCTTCTTAAGAAGCCTTTAGATAAGATCACCATCAACGACCTGACTACGGACTGCGGGATCAGCCGCATGGCATTTTACTATCATTTCAAGGATATCTATGATCTGGTGGAGTGGAGCTGTCAGGAGGACGCCAGCCGCGCTCTGGCAGGCAAAAAGACCTACGAGACGTGGCAGCAGGGCCTTTTGCAGATCTTCGAGGCCGTGCAGGAGAACAAGCCCTTTATCCTCAACGTCTATCGCTCCGTCAGCCGGGAGCAGGTGGAGAACTATCTCTATCAGGTCACGTACCGGCTGCTGGAGGACGTGGTGGAGGAGCAGGCCCGGGGGATGTCCGTGCGCCCGGAGGACAAGGCCTTCATCGCCACACTGTATAAGTATATGTTCGTGGGGCTGATGCTGGATTGGGTCAAGTCCGATATGAAGGGCGACCCCCACACGATGGTGGAGCGTCTGGAGCAGGTGGTCATGCTCTATGAGTCCGACGGCACGGCGGATTCTCTGGCCGTGTTCCTGCAAAAGACGTGGAGAGAGAAGCTGGGCATTCAGGTGACGCTCAGGGGCGTGTCCGCCTCGGAGATCACGAAGGCGCTGGAGCAGGGCGAATACACGCTGGCCGCCCTGCGGGTCACCAGCGACCGCAATGATGCCACGGGCTTTCTCAACCGCTGGCGCACCGGCAACGAGGGCAACTATGCCAACTTCGATTCCTCCGCCTACGATATGCTGCTGGGTGTGGCGTCGGTATCCGCCAGCAAGGAGGCGCGGGACGCCTATCTGGAGGACGCCGAGCGTCTGCTGCTGGAGAAGGGGAACGTGATCCCGCTGTACCACAGCACCAGAAGCTGGAGCCTCTCGGAGAAGTACACCGGCTTGTTCGGCGACGGACTGGGACGCTATTTCTTCACCGGCATCCACGCCGCCGGCAAATAAAAACCATTTTTCCCGAATAAAAAACGACGGCAGCCGCGCTTAAACTGCGGCTGCCGTCGTTACATTTTAATTTAGTCATCCTGCTGGGCGCTGTTGATGCGCGCTATCAGTATCGCAATTTCATTTTCATACAGCGAGGTTTCATAGAGAGCTTCGTGCTTTTTCCCGCTGCGGTCAATGAAATGGAAAATGTGACGATAGATTCCCGACGGGGCGGCGCTGGTGGCGCTGTGGTGTGCTTCGATGGCCATTTCGCCGCAGCGCTCGATGTCGGTGTATTCGTAGTATTTTCCGTTAAACGGGTTTGTTTTGAAGTAAAAACCCCTCTGGCCGATGCAGATCTTATAGTAAAAGTAGCGGCTGATGAGCTTTACGAAGGTCACCGTCATGAGAGTCGCTATCCCCCCGAAGGCCAGGGCAACAAAGGCCATCTTGTTGGGAGCCGGCTGCAGCTGGTCGATGGTCAGCACGATGAAAAACGCAGCCAAAGCGCCGACGATCACCATCCGCATGATGCCGTAGGGTCTGCCGGTAATAATGTAATCCCACTTTTCGGCCTTGCTTTGCATGGCATTTTCACCCCCGCTGCATTAAAAGATATATGTATTCACGAGTCGCTGCGGCCGATGCACCATGAGCATGGCTCATAGCCGGCGGCCTCCGCCTGCTGCGGGGAGAGGGCAGTGAGGTTGTCCTTGCCCTCCACAAACATGCAGTCTGCCTTGTGGTAGCACCTTCCGGACGGGGTCAGATACACCGTTCCGCTGGCGTCGGCCGGCGAGGCAAACAGCAGGGCGCACACCAGAGCCAGCGCCGCCAGAGTTGCGCCCACCCCCAGAGCGATGCGCCGAGGCTTGCAGCGCTGATTGTATCGCATGAGGTCGGCTGAAAATTCGTTGGCCTCCTGCTCCTGCAGCACGCCGGTGCCTGGGCCGGTGATGGGCGCATGATCCAGATGATGGCAAAGAATGTGCCCCAACTCGTGGCTCAACAGAACCATCTGCTCCTGCTGGGACAGATTCTCCAGTAAAAAAACGATCCGCAGGTTGGCGTCCTGATAGGTAAAGGCGGATTGGCTTGCGGCGTAGTCAAACAGCCGCAGGGCGGTCAGCAGCGTGGTGACCTCCTTGCAGTTGGATGTCCGGCTGTACTCCACGAGAGAAAAGCCCTGCGCCTGCAGGGCTTTTTTGAGATCCGAAATGGAAAACGGACGATGATGAAATTGTGCCAGAAAGGTGCGCGCTTCACGCTGCGCTGTCGTCATAAAACCGACCCCTTCTTACTCGTTCTCTTTATTTTTCAGGCTGCGCAGAGCATCCACCGCTTCTGCGGCGCTCTCGGCGGGCAGGTTCACGCTGGTAAAGCTGCCGCCAAAGGCAGCGGCCTGGCCGGAAAACGCCTCCGACGCCTCGCGGCAGCGCTCGGCCTCCACCTTCAGCACGGTGGCCACGGTGTGGCGACCGTAGTTGTCCAGCTGCGCGTACTGCGTCAGCAGTTCCTGGGTGTCGTCGGTGAGGTAGAAGGCGGAGTCGTCCGACAGAGCCTTGATGCCCAGCGTCTTGCAGATCTGCACCACCGTGTCAAAGGAGGAGCCGCCGATCCCGTTGTGCAGGGCGCTGTTGATGGTCGACAGAGGAATGTTCACGGCAAAGGCGAACTGGCGCACACTTTTGTACTGGCGTGCGATCTCTGTGCGTACAATTTTAGTTAAGTTATCCATATTCATCCCTCTATTCCTTTATGAGTAATTTCCTTCCTTCATAATAGCATAAAACCGGAAAAATGCAATAGGAATTATTTTCCAAAAAATGGGAAAAATTTTATGAATTTTGACGGACACCTGTTTGACGCTGCCGAAACTGCGCTGAAAAACGACAGGACAGAAGAAAGGGTTTATTTTGCCGAGCAAGTATGGTATACTTACTATAAGTGCGAATCTGTCGGAAGGAGGGGTCAGCGATCAAACGGAATAAAACCGGAAAACAGAGATCGTTTTTTGCCATGGTCAAGGATCTGATCGACCGCTACTATGGCCACGATGTCGCCCGAGACGGGGCGGCGCTGACCTACTATCTGCTTTTTGCCATTTTTCCGCTCCTGGTGTTCATCAGCACGCTGGTGGGTCTTATGGAGCTGGACGTTGAGAGTGTGATGCTCTCCATGAGCCGCATCCTGCCCGAGCAGGTGGTGGGCATCATAGGCAGCTATCTGGAGTATGTGTCCACCAGCCCCAGCCGGCAGCTGCTGGTGTTCAGCCTGATCTTTTCCGTGTGGTTCCCCATGCGAGCCACCAGCTGCCTGCTGCACTCCGTGCGCAAGGCCTACGGCGTGCCCCAGCCCCCCAGCATCATCGGCGGCACCCTGCGCAACCTGCTGTTCACCCTCTGGCTCATCGTCACCATCGCCGCCAGCATCGTGCTCACCACCGTGGGTCGTCGGGCGCTGGAGTTCGTGTCGGGGCTTATCCATCTGCCGGAGGGCTTTATCGACCTGTGGGGCACCTTGCGTTTCGTGTTTCTGGGCGTCATCATGCTGCTGGTGCTGGTGCCGCTGAACATGCTGGCGCGGGGGCACCGGTGTCCGCTGCGGGAGGTGGTGCCGGGGGTGCTGCTGAGTATGCTGGCGTGGCTGACGCTGTCGGTGGCTTTTTCCTATTATGTGGAAAAGGTGGCGCATTATACGGAGCTGTACGGCTCCATTGCCACCATCGTGGTGGTGCTGCTGTGGCTGTATATGAGCGGCCAGGTGCTCATCATGGGCGCGGAGTACAATGGCTTCCGCCTTGCAAATAAAGAAACGAAAATCATCCGTCCGCCGGAAGGGAAGGAAGACGCAAAATGAAAATTATCATCGTGGGAAACGGAAAGGTGGGCTACGCCATCGCCAGCCAGTTGGCGGGGGAGCACCACGACATCGTTATGGTGGATGACAGCGCCGCCGCCTTGCACAAGGCGGAGAACGCGCTGGACGTCATGTGCATTGAGGGCAACGGCGCCTCCATCCGCGTGCTGAAGGAGGCCGGCGCGCAGGCGGCGGATCTGGTCATCGCCGTCACCAACCTGGACGACACGAACCTGCTCTGTTGCTTCATCGCCAAGAAGCTGGGCGCCGACCACACCATTGCCCGTGTGCGCAGTCCGGAGTATCGTCGGGATGCCGATATGCTGAAAAAGGAGATCGGCCTTGACATGGTCATCAATCCCGACTTGGCCGCGGCGCAGGAGATCGCCCGCATCGTGTCCACCCCCTCGGCCTTCTCCGTGGAGCCGTTTGCCCGCGGGCGCATCGACATGATCGGCTTTGACGTCACTGCCCAGACCTGCGTGGCGGGTCGCTCCCTCAGCGAGTTCAGCAGCCACACTTCTGCCAAGGTGCTCTTCTGCGTGGCGGTGCGCGGCGGCGAAACGGTGATCCCCAACGGCGCATTTGTGCCCCGGATCGGGGATAAACTATACATGATCGGTGCCAAGGGGCAGCTGCAGGACATGCTCCACAGTCTGGGTCACTCCCAGCAGAAGGTGCGCGCCGTGTCCATTCTGGGCGGCAGCCGCACGGCCATGTATCTGGTGTGGGAGCTGAAAAAGCGGGGCATCAAGTCCCAGATCGTGGAGATGAACCACCAGAAGTGCCTGCTGCTCTCCGCCGAGCTGCCGGACACCCTCGTCATCGAGGGGGACGGCACGGACAACGACCTCCTGCGGGAGGAGGGCGTGTTTGCGGCGGACGCCTTCGTGTCCCTGACGGATCGGGACGAGGAGAACCTGCTCATGGCGCTCAGCGCCCAGCGGGCAGGCGTGGGCAAGGTGCTGGCCAAGATGACCCGCCCCAATTATATGGATCTGGTGCAGGACACCCGCATCGGCAGCATCATCAGCCCCAAGGATCTGGTGGCCAACCAGATCACCCGCTATGTCCGCGCGCTGGCTAACTCCGAGGGCAGCTTCGTGGAGAGTCTGTATAAGATGATGGGTGGGCAGGTGGAGGCGCTGGAGTTCACCGCTGGCCCCGAGTGTCGGGAACTGCTGAATAAGCCCATGAAGGATCTGCCCCTGAAGCAGGGGGTTCTGGTGGGCGCCATTGCCAGGGACAAGGAGATCATCATTCCCGATGGCAATTCCTGCATCCGCGAGGGCGACCATGTGGTGGTGGTCACCAAGACCACCGGCACCGACGACCTCATGGATATTCTGCGGTAAAAAAATATTTTGCGATAAAAAAAGGAAGTGTTTGTAATGGACACCATGAACGAAAAATTGCGTGAATACGCAAAGCTCCTCATTGAAGTGGGGCTTCATGTGCAGAAGGGGCAGACCCTTGTCATCTCCAGCCCCGTGGAGTGCGCCTTTTTTGCCCGCCTGTGCGCCTCGGCGGCCTATGATGTGGGCTGCCGCGAGGTGGTGATGAACTGGCACGACGACTATCTGGCGCGGGAGAAGTTCCTCCGAGCCGACGACGCCGTGTTTGACGAGGTGCCCCAGTGGCGGCAGCATTTTTTCAATGATTATGCCAAGGCCGGCGCTGCCTATCTGGCCATTGACGCCGAGGATCCGGAGCATCTCAAGGGCGTGGATCCCGACCGCCGTGTGCGCGCTCTGCGGGTGAGCGGTCAGGCGCTGAAGGAGTATTACCGCCTGCAAATGAGCAGCGGTTTCCCCTGGTGCATCGCCTCCATCCCCATCCCCTCTTGGGCAAAGCAGGTGTTCCCCGATGTGCCGGAGGAGCAGGCCATGGAGCAGCTCTGGGACGCCATTTTCAAGGCCGTGCGCATCACCGGCGACGGCCGCAGCGTGGAGCACTGGCAGGAGCACATCGCCATGCTGGCTCGGCGCAAGGAGAAGCTCAACGCCCTGCGCCTGAAGACGCTGCACTACACCAACTCCTTGGGCACCGACCTGACGGTGGAGCTGCCCGCCGATCACATCTGGGAAGCCGGAGACGACTGCACCTCTGCCGGCCAGCCCTTTGTGGCCAATATGCCCACGGAGGAGATCTTCACCGCGCCCCTGCGCACCGGCGCCAACGGCACGGTGGTGGCCTCCATGCCCTTGGTGCACGACGGCAACATCATCGACGGCTTCCGCATGACCGTGGAAAACGGCAGGATCACCTCCGTCAGCGCCCGACAGGGGCAGGAGGTGCTGGAGGCGGCCATCTCCGTGGACGAGGGCGCCGCTTACTTCGGCGAGGTGGCGCTGGTGCCCTACGACAGCCCCATCTCCAACCAGAAGCTGCTGTTCTATAACACCCTGTTCGACGAAAACGCCGCCTGCCACATCGCCTTCGGCGAGGCTTACCCCTGCATCGAGGGCGGCCGCGACATGGATAAGGAGGAGCTGAAGGCTCGCGGCCTCAACGATTCCGTCACCCATGTGGACTTCATGGTAGGCACGGAGGATCTCTCCATCATAGGCACCACCCAGGACGGACGGGAAGTCCCTGTTTTCGTGAACGGAAACTTTGCCATCTGAAAAACGAAAAACAGACTCTCTGCGCAGGCAGAGAGTCTGTTTTTCTGCCGGCGGCGAAATGACCACACCCCGCCGCCGACTGACTTTCCGTTTTCCTATGATTCCTCCCACTATATCCTATAGAAATGCCCAATAAAAAGCCTAATACTTCTGCGTTTTTTCCTATTATTTTTCTTGCCAATTTGAAGGAAATGATTTATAATTAATACATATATTAGATAGTGGAGGGTAACTGCCTATGCCGCTGCGAAAAGACGGTATCGAAACGAAAAAGAAGATCCTTGCCGTGTGCGTCCGCCTGTTTCTGGAGCAGGGGTATCGGGAGACCACCATCTCCCAGATCGTGGAGGAGGCCGGCGTGGCGCGGGGGAGCTTTCAAAACCTGTTTCCCACCAAGGACGCGGTGCTCATGGAGCTGGTGAAGCCCATGTTCGGCGGGCAGTTCGGCGTGGCGCGGGGGCTTGTGGGCGACAGCCTGCCGCCGGTGTACGCCTATGCGGCGGAAACGGCCATCCAGCTGACCCTCACGGAGCTGAACGAGAGCCTGCGGGAAATTTATCTGGAGGCTTACACCCTGCCGGACACGGCGGAGTATATCTATCTGCACACCACGGCGGAGCTGAAGCAGATCTTCGGGGCGAATTTCCCGAGGTATTCCGACAGCGACTTCTACGAAATGGACATCGGCTCGGCGGGGCTTATGCGCAGCTATATGGCCAGAAAGTGCGACATCCATTTTCCCTTGGAGCGGAAGCTCAAGCGCTTTCTCACGGCGGCCATGCGGATGTATAAGGTGCCGGAGGCGGAGCAGGCGGGGGTGCTGGACTTTATCGCAGGGCTTGACATGCAGGCCACCGCCGCTGACGTGATGCATAAACTGTTTGCAATGCTGGAAATGAAGTATGACTTCAAGCTGTCATCGGGGGACGAAAGGGAGGAAGAGCAATGAAAAGACGGATCTTGTGTTTTCTGCTGACGTTGTGCGTGGTGCTGACGCTGGTGCCCAGCGTGGCTTTGGCGGCGGAGGAACGGTACGGAGTGTGGATCCTGGATGAGGAGATTACCTCTTCCCGGAAAATAAGCCAAAAGGAGGGCTGGGAATTTGACCCGAACACTTACACGCTGACCCTGCGGAACTTTCAAATAGGCACCATCGGGACGAAAATATCGGCGCTTTTTGACAAATATTCCCTCTTTGGGCTGATCTATGTGGACACCAGCGTGGATGACCTGACCATTCGCCTGGAGGGGAAGGAGAGTTACCTGGGCGACGAGGCCTTCCCCTATGAGAATTGCAACAAAAATAAAGAGGCCTACTACGGCATTTGCGCCACCGGTACCAACCTGACCATCACCGGAAATCGCGGGGCCATATTGAAGATCGAGACCCACGAGAACGCCATCGAGTGCAAAAGTCTGACCATAAAAGACAGTGTCACAGTGGAAGCCGTGAGCCAGGGCACCTGCATCTACGCCGGCGGCGACATAACGATAGAGGGATTGGGCACCCTCGTCAATGCTCGCACCACTGACATCATCAAGGGTCAGGCGGCTGTGTCGACCCGCGGCAAGCTGTATGTGGGAGAGAGCTCGTACTTGGTCACATGTTCCGTGGCTAAGAGCAGCTCTTGGGAAAGAGTGGGCTTTTATCCCAACTATCCCGATACCAACTATATCTCCTCCCTCTATGTGGCGGGCGTGGCCACCGTTGACGGCGGCATCATAACTGCGTATTTCTACAAGAGAAAAGGTTCCTATATTAATGAATATGACTATTCCATCGAAGATTACGGCGAGACCAAGGCGTTTTATTGCCATCGCCTGGATATAAACAATGGCGGAGAAGTGAATGTGTTCTTTGAGCGAGCCGAAGGGAAGGACCCACAGAACGAATATGGTTTCGACTCCAGTGACACTGCCGACAGCTGGGAGGATTTGTGGCGCGGATCCATCTACTTCCAGGGAGACGGCGTGATGCGCGTGGGTATGACCAACGGGAAGCGAGAGGAAAACGCCATATCCATGAGGAACCGGCTGGTGTTAGTGGGGCCGCATGTAAAACTGAGCCGGACAAATTGTCCCCCACAGGTATATTCGAAATATTCGGATTATGTAGAGCTGACAGGGAAGAAGCACAACAGCATTACCCTCTTTATGCAGCAGGGAGGGGGCAGGCTCAACCCGTGGTGGTCTTATTACACGGATAAATCCGATGCGACCTATATCTACAAGACCTTGGAGCTGAAGGACATTGTGAAATCGGATCTGGAGCTGAAGCTGACGGCGGAGCCGGGGAGCTACACGGTGGATCCGATGGTGAACGCGGGCTGCGCCATTCCGGAGATGGTGGTGCAGTCGGGCGCCACGCTGAAGCTGACCATGCAGCGGGGGGAAAACTACACCTTCACCAAGCCCATATGGCTGGAGGGCGGCAACCTGGAGATAGACGGGACCACAGCCAACATCACCGGTCTGGATGTCCGTGGCACGGGTACCGTGACCTTTAACGGCGGCACCGTCAGCGGCACGGTGGAAAAGACTGTTAAAATGGTGGTAAAGGGCGGCAACATTGATGTGCCCGACTACGGCAACGCCGTGGACGGAAACGGCAACGCCGTACACAAGTTCGTCTACACGGTGGAGACGGAGGAGCGGTACACCCAGCCGCTCCAGATCAAAACCATGACGAAGACGGGCGAATATGACACGGTGAGCCTGAATTCGGGGCTGTTTCACCGGGGAGAGAACAACGAACGGCTGGTCTACCTCTGGCTGGATCGGAGCGACCGGGTGCTGCGGCTGCGGGTGAATGATCCCAACGAAAACGAGCACAAGGACTGCCTGGCGCTGCGGTTCGGCACCAATGTGTTTACGGAGGGGCCGCACCTGAATATGCGCAGCAGCGGGACTGTGGTGGCTCGGGAGGGCGAGCGGCTGACCCTGTCGGCCATTGAGAACCAGACGCCCACGGACATGCAGAACCAATATGTGACCTCGGTGCTGTGGTTCCTGAGCACCGACGGCGGGAAGAACTTTCAGCAGATCCGATACAGCTACGGCAAAATGGGTGGGGTCAGCTATGACTACACCATCCCCAGCGTGACCAAGGAGCAGAACGGCTATATCTATCGGGCTGTGGTGACATATGTAAACGCAGAAGACGCCTGGGGCGGAACCACGGAGACCTACACCTACGAGGCCACCATCTACATGGATCAGCCGGAGCTTCGGGCGCCGACGAGCTATGTGGTCGGACAGACGGCGAAGTTTGAGGTAGTCCACCCCACGCTCCCCGAGGGGATCACGATGAAATATTTTTGGCAGACCAGCAAGGACGGAGAATCGTGGAACGAAATACCCTCCATCTTTGGGGCAAGCAGCACCTATGAGCCGGAGATCACCGCCGACATGGCGGGGATGCAGGTGCGAGCCGTGGTGCAGACATGGAAGAACTACAGCCGGGTGGGTACGACCATTCTGGGGCCGGTGACCATTAACATCAGCGGGAGATTCCCTCGCATTACTGAGCAGCCCAAGGACTCCACCGGCGGCGAGCGGGAGGACATTTCCATCAAGCCGGGGATCGGGGAGGACGGCTCTATTATCATCATTATTGCAAGCCGGCCTGCGTTCAGCGTGAAGGCGGAGGGAGAAAACCTCCAGTACCAGTGGCAGGTGAGCACGGACGGCGGGAAGAACTTTCGGGATGCTGTGGAGATAGAGGACGGCGTCACCCTTGTGATGGAAAGATCCACGGAGAAGGACGGGGTGCTGATCAGCGAGTGGTACACCTCCTTCACGGTCAGCAAGGCCACCAAGGACATGGACGGGTATAAGTACCGCTGTGTGATCAAGAATACGCCCAACGACAGAGACTATAACGGCATCCGCTACTCGGCGGCTGTGACCCTGACGGTGACGCGCAACTGCGCCGTGGAGGGGCACGAGTTGGACGAGGGCACGGTGACCACGGCGCCCACCTGCACGGCCACGGGCTTGAAGACCTTTACCTGCTCCGCCTGCGGCGGCACGGAGGTAACGATCCTTCCCGCGCTGGATCACGACTGGGCGGCGGCTACCTGCATGACGCCCAAGACCTGCCGGCGGGATGGCTGCGGCGCCAAGGAAGGCACGGTGGATCCGAGCAACCACACCGGCGAAAAGGTGTGGAGCACCACGGAGCGCCAGCACACCCAGCGCTACAAGTGCTGCGGGCTTGTCACCGTGGAGATGGAGGAGCACATATGGAATAAGGGCGTGTGCACCCTGTGCGCCTACCGCTGCGTGAGCCACACCGGCGGCACGGCCACCTGCGTGAAGAAAGCGGCGTGCGAGATCTGCGGGGAGGAGTACGGTGACTTTGCCGACCATGCATATTCCGCCGACTGGACTTCCGACACGCAGCAGCACTGGCATGCCTGCGCGCTCTGCGACAGCCGCACCGGTGCGGGGACGCACGCTGACGAGGACAAGGATCACCTGTGTGACACCTGCGGCATGACGATCTCCGGCCACACCGGCGGCACGGCCACCTGCGTGAAAAAGGCGGAGTGCGAGCTGTGCGGCGAGAAATACGGCGAAGTGGATGCCGGAAACCACGAGGCACTGGTGCGCGTGCCGGCCAAGGCGGCCACCAAGGACGCCGAGGGCAACAGCGAGTATTGGTATTGCAGCGCCTGCGGCAAGTATTATGGCGACGAGAAGGGCACGAAGGAGATCACCGAGGCGGATACCGTGATCGCTAAACTGCCCCAGACCCCGCAGACCGGCGACAGCGGCCTGACCCTGTGGCTCACCCTGCTGCTGGGCGCGGCTATGGCCGCAGCGGTCATGGGCAAAAAGAAAAAGCGTGAGGCATAAGTAAAAAGCGCATACAGTGTATACCTAAAAAGGGCGGCTGCCGGTTTCGGCAGCCGCCTTTTTCGCAGCCTGTTATATATGCGCAATCCCTGTTCCTTCCCATGTTTTCTCCGTTGCAATTCCCGTATTTGTGCGGTATAATGTATTTGTTATGGTATGCCCATCGGGAGCCGGCGGCTTGCGCCGCCGACCCCCTATATGAAAAGCGGCGGGCGAGGGCCGGTGGGACGGGCGAGCTGCGCGGGCGCTTCACGGCCGCTGTTCGCCTCACGCCGCTTGCACCATCCTATGCGCTCCGGCTCCGTCCGGTGCCAAACCCAACGAGAAAGGATCCTTTCGCCATGATCAAGATCGCACCCTCCATTCTCTCGGCCGACTTCGCCAACCTCGGCCGCGACATTCAGCGTATCGAAACGGCCGACTATGTCCATGTGGACGTGATGGACGGCCTGTTTGTGCCCAATATTTCCATCGGCATCCCCGTGGTGAAGTCCATCCGCCCCGTCACGGCGCTTCCGCTGGACGTTCACCTGATGATCGACCGTCCGGAGCGCTATGTGGAGCAGTTCTGCGACGCCGGCGGCGACATCGTCACCTGCCATGTGGAGGCGGACACGGAGGAGAACATCCATCTGGCGCTTAAAAAGATCCATGCCAAGGGCAAAAAGGCCGGCGTGGTGGTCAAGCCCAAGACCCCCGCCTCTGCCGTTTTGCCGTTTATCAATGAAGTGGAGCTGATCTTGGTGATGACCGTGGAGCCGGGCTTCGGCGGCCAGAAGTTCATGGCCGACATGATGCCCAAGGTGCAGCAGATCCGCAGCTATATCGACGCCATGAACCCTTCCTGCGAGCTGGAGGTGGACGGCGGCGTGGATCCCGACACCTGCAGGCTTTGCATCGCCTCCGGCGCCAACGTGCTGGTGGCCGGCTCCTCCGTGTATAAGGCCGAGGACATTCCCGCCCGCATTCGGGCGCTGAGAGGATGAGCTTATGGAGTTTTTTCCCGCACCCCTTGAAAAGCTGACGGAGCAGTTTGCCCGCCTGCCCGGCATCGGGCGCAAATCTGCCCAGCGGCTGGCGTTTTTCGTGCTGGGTCTTCCCATGGAGGAGGCGCAGACCTTTGCCGACGCCATCGTGGATGCCAAGAAAAGCGTCACCCTCTGTCCTGTGTGCCAGAATCTCACCGCCGGCGGCCTTTGCCCCGTGTGCGCCTCCCCCAAGCGGGACGCAGGTACCATCTGCGTGGTGGCCGATCCGCGGGACGTGCTGGCCATTGAGCGCAGTCGGGAGTATCAGGGGCGCTACCATGTGCTCCACGGCGTGCTGTCCCCCATGAACCATGTGGGACCCGACGATCTGCAAATCAAATCTCTGGTGGAGCGCGTGGCCGGCGGCGGCGTGGAGGAGGTCATCATGGCCACCAACCCAGACACCGAGGGCGAGGCCACGGCCATGTACCTCTCGCGGCTCCTGAAGCCCTTCGGCGTCAAGGTCACTCGTCTGGCCTACGGCATCCCCGTGGGCGGCCATCTGGAGTTTGCGGACGACGCCACGCTCATGCGTGCGCTGGAAGGGCGGCGCGAGCTGTGAAAAAAATAGCCTGTCTTGCCCTGTCTGCGCTGTTGCTTTTGCCCCTTTCCGCCTGCGGCCGAAGCGCGGAGCCTGTCCGGCAGGAGCTTTTCGCCATGGATACCTACATGAGCCTTGCGGCTTATGGCGACGACGCGCAGGAGGCGCTGACCGCTGCCGTGCGGGAGATCAACCGTCTGGAGCGTGAGCTTTCCCGCACCATTGCAACCAGTGATGTTTATAAAATAAATGCCGCCGGCGCTGCCGCAGTCAGCGACGAAACGGCTGCGCTGCTGCAAAGCGCCATAGCTTGCAGCGAAAAAACCGGCGGTCTGTTCGATGTGACCATCGCCCCCCTGGTGACCCTCTGGGGCATCACCACCGACAGCCCCCGCGTCCCCGCTCAAAGTGAAATTGCTTCGCTCCTGCCCCTTGTGGGGAGCGAGCATATCCATATAGACGGCAATTCCGTAGCGCTGGACAGCGGCTGCGGCGTGGACTTGGGCGGCATTGCCAAGGGTTACGCCAGCGACCGCGTGGCGGAGATATTAAAGCAGCACGGCGTCACCGGAGCCGCTGTTTCGCTGGGGGGCAACGTCTATGTCTGCGGCCAAAAACCCGACGGCAGCGTCTGGAACGTGGCGGTGCAGGATCCCAAGGACACGAGCGCCTACGCCATGACCTTTGCCCTGACGGACACCTTCGCCGTCACCTCCGGCGGCTACCAGCGGTATTTCACCGCCGAAGACGGCACGGTATATCAGCACATTCTGGATCCCCGCACCGGCCGCCCCGCCGAAACGGATCTGCTCTCTGTCACGGTCATCGCCCAAAACGGCACCATGGCCGACGCCTATTCCACGGCGCTCTACATCATGGGCGAGGAGGCGGCCTGCGACTTCTGGCGGCAGAACGGAGGCTTTGATCTGGTTCTCATCACGGCGGACGGTCGGGTGCTCTATACTCCCGATCTCGCTGACCACATTTCCCAAAAGGGGGCAGGCTATGACTTCCGGCAGATCCCAACCTGACTTAAAGCCCAAGCCGATGGACGCTCTGGTCGTCCTGCTTGTGATCATTTTGGCCGTCGTAACCGCCGTGTTTGTCTATGGAAAAGGCGGCGAAGCTGCCCTCACGGCCACCGTGAAGCATCGGGGCGAGACCGTGGCGCAGGTGGCGCTGGACACTCTCACAGAGGACAAGATCATCACCGTGGACGGCAAGTACCACCTCACCGTTACCCTGACGAAGGACGGTGCCGCCGTCACGGAGAGCGACTGCCCGGGGCAGGACTGCCTGCACACCGGACGCATCACCAGAGCCGGCCAGAGCATCGTGTGCCTGCCGGAGCAGGTCATCGTCACGCTGGAGGGCAAGACCCCCTCGGCGGACGTGATCTTGGGCTGAGGAGGCGGACGGAGTATGAGAATTACAACGAAAAAGCTGGCTCTCGCCGCCGTTTTAACGGCGCTGGCGCTGGGTCTGAGCACGCTGGAGAACCTGTTTCCCGTGTCGCTGCTGGTGCCTCTGCCGGGCATCAAGCTGGGTCTTGCCAACATCGTCACGGTGTTTGCCCTGTACCGGCTGGGCGCCCCTTTCGCGCTGGCCATTCTGGTGGCTCGCTGCCTGCTGGGCGCCATGTTCGCCGGCAATGTTTCGGCGCTGCTGTTTTCCCTCATGGGCGGCGTGCTGGCCATGCTGGTGATGATCCTGCTGCGCCGCGCGAAAAGGCTGTCCGTTTACGGCGTGTCCATCGCCGGAGCTGCGGCGCATAACATCGGCCAGATCTGCGCCGCCATGCTGGTGCTGGGCGGCACGGCGGTGCTGGGCTATCTGCCGGCGCTGCTGGGGGTGTCCTTGGTCACCGGCGCGCTGACGGGCTTCGTAACGAGCCTTTTGTTCAGAGCCATGAGCAGCATCAATTTCACGCAGTAAAATTATCCCCCGTCATTCCGAGGGAGCGAAGCGACCGTGGGAATCCGTTCCTTCGCCCCTTGATAAACGCTCGCCGCCGGCGCACACTGGCTTTTGCACGGACAATTTTTACGCAGAGGAGCATGTGATATGGATAGAAAAGACGAAATCATCCTGCAGCAGATGGATCTCATCCGCTCCATGACCGAGCGGAACCTCCGCAGCATGGACACCGACTTCTGGGGCACGCCTTTTATGGAAAAGAAAACGGAGAAGCCCGCCGAGAAGCCTGAAAAAACCGAGAAGCCCGCCGAAAAGACGCAGGCGGAAAAGCCTGCGGAGGAGGAGAAGATCCCTCCCAAGGAGAGCATCGAGGATCTGCTGGCGGAGCTGGACGGCTATGTGGGCATGGACGCCATCAAGGAGGAGGTGCGCAGCCTCATCAATATGGTGCAGGTGTATAAGCTGCGTCGGGAGCACGACCTGCCCACCACGGATATGTCCCTTCACATGGTCTTTTCCGGCAACCCCGGCACCGGCAAGACCACCGTGGCGCGCATCATGGCGCGCATCTACCACAGTCTGGACATTCTCTCCAAGGGGCAGCTGGTGGAGGTGGATCGCAGCGGTCTGGTGGCCGGCTATGTAGGCCAGACGGCGCTGAAGACCCAGAAGGTCATTGAAAAGGCCATGGGCGGCGTGCTGTTCATCGACGAGGCCTACGCCCTCAACGGCAAGAGCGAGAACGACTTCGGCCAGGAGGCCATCGACACCATTCTCAAGGCCATGGAGGATCATCGGGACGATCTGGTGGTCATCGTGGCGGGCTACACGGAGCTGATGGATCGGTTCATCCACTCCAACCCCGGGCTTGAGTCCCGCTTCAACAAGTTCCTCATGTTCGAGGACTACACGCCGGAGCAGATGGTGGCCATTTTCAAGATGCAGTGCAAGAAGGGCTGCTATGTGCTGGCCGAGGGCACCGAGGAACTGGTGCGGGACTTTATTGCCGAGGAGAGCGCCGACGATTCCTTCGGCAACGCCCGCGGCGTGCGCAACCTTTTCGAGCATATTCTGGTGGCGCAGAACAACCGTCTGGCCAAAATGGAGCAGGTGACGAGGGACGACCTCATGCAGATCCTGCCCGACGACGTGCTCCACGCTCGGGGCAAGATAGACGAATAAAAAAGCGAGGCAGCAAAAGCCATGAACGACATTTTTTTGCGCCATGTGTGCAAGTCCTATACCACCCAGTCCACCGACATTATGATCGACCACGCCCAACGCCCCACCCGCACCCGTCAGGTGCTGCGGGACGTGAACGTGACCTTTCCGCTGGGAAAGCTCACGGTGCTGGTGGGTCGCAGCGGCTGCGGCAAAAGCACCCTTCTGCGGCTGCTGGCGGGGCAGGACAGGCCGGATTCCGGCGAAATTGAAATACCGGAGGGCTGGCACAGCGCCGTTTTAAGCCCCGATTCATACGTCATCACTTGGACAAGCGTCCTGCGCAACGTGGCCATGGCCTGCGGCGTGGGGCGCACGCCGGAGGAGCGCCTGCGGCTGTCGGAGGACTTTGTGGAGATGGTAGGGCTTACGGCCTACGCCGACCTGACGCCGGCGGAGCTTTCCACGGGCATGAAGCAGCGGCTGGGGCTTGCGCGGGTGCTGGCCAGTCAGGCGGAGCTGCTGCTCATGGACGAGCCGTTTGCGGCGCTGGACTTCCTCACCCGTGCCGAGCTGCAAACCCAGCTTTTGGACGTGCAAAAGCGCATGCCCCGCACCATCGTGCTGGTGACCCATCAGCTGGACGAGGCCATTCTGCTGGCGCAGAAAATCGTGGTCATGCATTCGGACAGCAGCCTGTGGGAGTGCGACCTCGCGGACTGCCCCTATCCGCGGAACGTGGACGAGCCGCGCCTGCGGGCGCTGAAGCAGCGCATCACCGAGGAGTGCAGAAAATAAACAAAAGCGTGTGCCGTTTTGAAGGGCACACGCTTTTTTCTGCTTTTTAATTTTTCGATTCTTCTGTTTTCTCAAACAGCAGATTTCTGTCCGCCTCCGTGTCGATGCCGGTCACCGTGCCGTGGTGGTCATACTGCCACAGGGCGGTTTCGTAGAAAAAGGTTGGGTGCTCCGCCGGCTCCGCCAGCCACAGGGTCTGGGCGCTGAACTGCCCGAGGTCATAGGTGTGGTAGCCCATTTGCAGGTTAAAATAAATTCCGGCCTTGTATCCTGCCGCCTCAATGACCCGACAGAAAGCGGCGGCGCAGGCGGTAACGGTCTCGCCGCTCACGCCGAGGCTTCGCGCCTCCGGATCGTCGACGGTCTCCCAGTCAAAAAATATGGGCAGCTCCAGGGCGCGCCCACCCAGAAGCTCCAGCGTGTAGGCGGCTTCCGCCTCCGCTTCCTCCACGCTGACGGCCTGGGAGAAGAAGTATAGCCCCCTGCGCAGTCCGGCCTCGCCGGCGCCGGTGTAGTTATCTTCAAACAGCAGATCCTGCTCCAATGTCCCCATCACGGCTCTGCGAAAGCCGCAGCGGATCACGGCGAAATCAACGCCGCTGTCGGCCACCTCCTGCCAGCGGATGCTCTTCTGCCACTCGGACACATCCACGCCCTGATAGGCGGCATAGCCGCTGCCGGTGTAGACAATGGCGCTGCCCAGCCGGTCAAAGTCGCTGCTCTTGAGGGAGCTGCGCGGCAGGTTCGGATCCGGCTCGATCCAGATGGTGCCGCTGCCGTCATTCACGGGCACGGCGCCGCTCTGGCGCAGGTCGGGACGCAGCAGCTCAAAGGCCGCCAAAGCCCCCAAAAGCACCAGCAAAACCGGCCACAGCCAGCGCCTCCAGTTTTTCTTTTCGCCGCCAGACAAATTCCGACACCTCCCCGCATTTTTTCCCATTTTATCACATTCGGGCGCCGGACACAAGAAAAAAGGCAGACCCCTCACGGGGTGTCCCAATAAGAAAACATTGTTGGGTTTGAAAGAAACGGTATAGCTTCGGCTATGCCGTTTCTTCATTTTGCCGGATATCGAATACCCTGGACATTTCCAAGATACCGATGCCCTTGTAGTAAATATCGACTTCCTGTTTGCGGTTGGTTTTGCTGTGGGGATCGGTGGCTGCGTGTACGACGATCTTCTCCACAAACTCATGCAGGATATGGGGTGTCAGTTCCGGGATTTCTGTGTACTTTCGGACAATGGACAGAAACCGTTCCACATTGGCACACTTGCTTTCCTCCTCCTGGATTTCTTCCCGGAGGCTGTTTGCTTGGGTCTGCAAGGCTGCCTGCTCTGCTTCATAGTCAGCGGACAGTTTCTTGAACCGTTCGTCTGTCAGTTTGCCCGTGATATTGTCCTCATACAAATGCTTGAAGATTCTATCCAGCTCCGAAATCCGTTTCTCTGCATCGGTCAGGAGCTTCTTCTTTTGGGCAAGGCCCTTGCTTCTCTCCTTCTCGTCCATATCCATGACCATCTTCACAAACTGATCTTCCTGTTCCCTTGCATAGGAAACAACCTTACAGAGATTTTGCAGTATCAGTTCTTCCAGAATGACCGTTCGTATGGAATGGGTGGAGCCGCATATATCCCGGCTTTTCCGATACCCCGCACACAAATAATACTCCTGCTCCCGCCGGAAGCCGGTTGCCCTGCATTGGTACATGATTGAGCCGCAGTCAGCACAGAACATCATGCCGGAAAACATCCCCATCTCTCCCATTTTGGTTGGCCTGCGCCGGGTCTGCCGTGCCAGTCTTACCGCATCGGCAATGGATTCCGTCCAGATCGGTTCGTGGGTATTCTCAAAGATCACCCACTCACTTTCGGGATTCTGAATCTTCTTTTTGCTTTTGTAGGATTTCTTCGTGGTTTTGAAGTTTACTGTGTGCCCCAGATATTCCCGCCAGCGGTCAAGGATATGGGCAACTGTCGAAGCATTCCAGCCATAGGGATCATCCTGCGGTTTTACATTGCAGTTGATACCCTTACTTTCGTAGTAAGCGGCAGGGGTAAGGATCTTCCGCTGCTTCAACAGCCTTGCGATTTGAGAAGGCCCGTATCCGTCCATCACATACAGACCAATATCATAAACCACATTGGCTGCATCGTTGTCCCGTACCCATTGCTTCGGATTGGCAGGGTCTTTCATATACCCGTAAGGTGCATTGGTGGTCAGGTGTTCTCCCGCATTTCCTTTGACCTTCATAACGGCCCGGATCTTCTTACTTGTGTCCTTGGCGTACCACTCGTTGATGATGTTCCGAAACGGGGTAAACTCGTTGTCGCCCTGCTTACTGTCCACTCCATCGTTGACAGCAATAAAGTGAACATCGTGCTCCGGGAACATGATCTCAGTATACATTCCCACTTGCAGGTAGTCACGGCCCAGACGGGACATATCCTTGATAATGACCCGCTTGACAATACCTGCTTCAATGTCCGCAATCATTTCCTGGAACCCAGGGCGGTTAAAGGTGGTGCCGGAGATGCCATCGTCAATATAAAAACGGATATTCTTCCAGCCATGGTCAAGGGCATACTTCTGTAAAATCTTCTTTTGATTGATTATGGAATTACTGTCGCCCTGCAATTCATCGTCACGGGATAAGCGGCAGTAGAGGGCAGTAACGGCCTCTGTGCTCATGACGGCATAAGGAAATTGCAGCACGGCAGCGGTGTTTGACTGATCGTACATAATAACCTCCAATCTTTCAGCCAAACACGGTATGAAGTTCAATTACATTCTACCGTGCTGTTTTGGATTTGTCAGCCTGTTGGAGGATATTTTGTTTCCGGGGATCGTCTCAGTTCGTCTTTGATAAGCCGCTGCACCTTATCCTTGACGGTATCTGTTGCCGGATCGGGAAAGTAGGAATTGACCGTAAAGGTGGTGTTTCCGATCCGCACCTTGCTTCGCAAGGGCGGGGCATATTTCTTTCGGTTGTCGGTATCATTTTTCATAAAAACAGGGCCTCCCTTCACCTATTACTGGTGCTGGGAGGCCCTGTTTTGGCCATTATTTACGAAAGAAATCACAAGAAATTTCCAATACGAAATTAGGGAGATAAAACGAAAAAGAAACGATTAGCAAGCACAGCAAGTGAGTACCCACTTGCTCTATACTTGCTCGTAGAGCAAGCACAGTAAGTGTAGCCACACTCAAAATTGGCATGCCTCCCAAACCCTAATTTTGATAGTTTATGTTTTTATTATTGCAGATGTTTCTAATATGTGCTATCATAATATACAGAAGGGACTATTTTGAAAATATAAAACTTTTATTTTATATTTTCAAAAATAAGTTTTAATTTAGCAAGGAGTACCCTGATGACTATTTCTGAACAGATAAAAGTTCTATGCGTGCGTTCCAATATTAGTGTAGCGGAATTAGCAAGACGCATGGGAACTACACCCCAAAATTTCAACTCAAAAATGAAACGAGAAAGCTTTACTGTTTCCGATTTAGAGTATTTGGCCGAAACGGTTGGGTGCTCTTTTGAGCGACACTTTGTCCTTCCGGATGGCGAGAAGGTTTGATAGGAGAATAAAAATGAATATGTTACATTTTAAGAATAATCTGCAAAATCGTGATGTGATATCTCTTTTCTCTGGTGCAATGGGTCTTGATATAGGCCTTGCAAAGGCAGGACTTAATATTGCTATTGGGCAGGATTTTGATGCCGCATGTGTTGCAACCATGCGAGCAAACGGTCATAAAGTTTTAAGCGGAGATATCCGTGACATTGATCCGGCGGATTTACTTGAACAAGTGGGATTGGCTCCTGGCGAACCATTCTTGATTTGTGGTGGTCCACCATGTCAACCGTTCTCAACTGCAGGAAAGAGATTAGGCATCAATGATCCCCGAGGAAGCCTTTTTATGGACTTCATTCGAATGATTGATTATATCCGTCCACGATTCTTCATTATGGAAAATGTGAAAGGGATTATGTCTGCTCCTTTGAAACATGTTCCTCTTGCAGAACGAGATAAAAATGATCCAGAGCAGCGACTGGGCACTGTTTTGGATGTTATTCTATCCGAATTCCAAAAACTTGGTTACAAAACCGTGTACGGCGTATTGGATGCTGTAAATTATGGTGTCCCTCAATTCAGAGAACGATTTGTTTTGATTGGAAGTCGTGATAATGAAGATATTTTCATGCCAATTCCAACGCATTTTCAAATGCATCAGGATGCATCCTATCGCTGGCAAACATTGGGAGATACCATACGGGATTTAGAGCATGATTGTGGTGAGTGTGCTGCTTTTGGCGAAGATCGGTTATCTTTTCTAAAACTCGTTCCCGAGGGTGGGAACTGGCGCGACCTCCCCGTCGATTTGAAGCAAATGGCTATGGGAGGTGCTTTTGAATCGGGCGGGGGTAAAGTAGGTTTTTACCGTAGGCTATCTTATAATCAGCCCTCTCCTACATTGGTTACATCACCCGTACAAAAGGCAACTATGATGTGTCATCCCACGCAAAATCGCCCTTTGAGCATACGAGAATATGCTCGAATCCAGCAGTTCCCTGATGATTGGATTTTCATGGGAACAAGTGCAGAGAAATATCGACAAATCGGTAACGCTGTCCCGGTTGGCCTTTCTGAAGCATTAGGCAAAGCTGTCCTATCTGTTGCGGATCAAACTGCTGCAATTCAAACAAAAAGATTCAGAGGAACAGATATCCACCAAAAACTTAAGATTGCGCTTGAAATAGGAGGAAGTTGCTATGTCCATAAATGATTCTTACAACGAAGAAGCTATTGTAGAGGCTATTGCCGTTGCATTGGATAATTTCTACACCAACCTGATTAAGAAAGTGGACAGTTTGAATATTAAAGCTGTAATGAAGCGCAAAAACCCGTATCTTTTCCGAGCCAAAGCCATGAATGGTGCGGCTCAAATAATTGATGCAATCCTTGCTGCTTTCGTATCTTCTTCCGAGGAAACGATTTTTGGTAATGTGTTTTTTGAACCTATTGCCACAGCAGCAGCTCAGGGTCAAAAAGCATTAGCCGAGGGTGTTGACATTATGGTAGAACGCGATAACACCATTTATGCTATTGCGGTAAAATCGGGAACAAGCGTTTTCAATGCTGATAGCCGCAAAAAGCAGGAGCAAAACTTTATGGCCGCAAGCAAATTGGCCCAGCAGGCAAAAAAACGTTTTGTTCCTATTGTTGGATATGGCTATGGCAAGAAGAAGACTTCTAATCGTGGTTTGCCTAAATTCTACATGGAGCTGGCAGGAAAAGATTTCTGGACTGAATTAACAGGTGACGAAGAATTTTATATTAAGCTAATTCGTTATATGGATAAATTACCGGAGAAGTATGTGGAAGATTTTGACGCCTCTTATCAGAAGGCCTCGAATCGCTTGGTTCGGGAATTTACACAACAGTTTTGCTTTGATGATGGAAGTATTGACTGGGAGAAACTTGTTGAGTTTAATTCCGGGAATTAACTTATAGGAGGAAGCGGCTATGCGGGAAGCCCTTAAAAATGCTGTACAAAGTGCTATTCTGTTTGAATGCCAGTTGCCACACCAAGAGAGTGGCTTAGGCAAGTCGTGCCTTTCCTCTCAAAATGACATTTGCTTTAATAACACAGACCCCCAAGAGATTGCAAAAGTTATATATAATGGCATTGTAGAGTTTGCATTAAATGAATACGAAATCAATTATGATGATTTGGAGCGCGAGCAAAGAAGGGCCATTCTTAGCCGAATCCGGTACAATCCTACTGCAGATAACTCTGCTAAATTGAAATATGGCTTTTATGGTGAGGTATTATTGGATTTGATTTTGCGGGTATTTCTCCAAACAAGTGTCGTTGCTGCGCGGGGATATTTTTACTCACCCATTGAAAATAGTGAGGCTAAAGGCTTTGATGCTTTCCATTTGTTGGAGCGCGACGGAAATATCGATCTATGGTTTGGGGAAGCAAAATTCTATTTGCGGTACAAGGATGCAATAACCCCTGTAATGGAGAAGTTGGGAACCTCGTTATCAGATGGTTATTTGAATCGGAATTTGATAGCAATCATAAATGAACGGGATCACCTCTCTGTACATAATACCCAGCTGAATAGCCTGTTGGACTCTTGGTTTGAAAATCCCAGTATCAATTTGGCACAGGAAATGCAGAACCGGGGGATACGGTTAATCTACCCAATATTTATCGCTTATGAAAAAGCTAACAGAGATGCATATCATCAAAGCATTAAAAAGTGTATCGATCATATTGCCGCAGAATATGCACGGATCGGCATTAGCATTCCCGCTACATTCGATTATCGACTTTTCTTCATCTTCTTACCGCTGTCAGAAGTCAAGCAAATCAAGGAGAGTGTGATTCAATGGATAGATTCACAAGAACCGCTGATATAATTAAGGCGTATTACAGTTATAAACAAACAGCGGACTCTGCTACATTTGTCAAAAAAGTGTGCAGTTTCTTTGACTTTATCAAGGACGAAAGTTTGTCTGATGCTGATTTGAATTTGCTCTTATTTTTAGCAAATGAAGCTGGTATTCCTCAATACTATGATCTGCTAAAATCAAAGTTCACGAATGCCGAGATTGGTGATGAAAGTATCAATTCACTTACCATGAGTGCTTTGTTCCATGATGCTAGTCTGATTAGGGGTGATAGTAAACTGCATCGTTATCAAAAACATGTTCTTGATAGCTTTGTGGCCACGCAGCGAAACCGTTATGTTTTAACTGCACCTACATCCTTTGGAAAAACTTTCTTGGTCTACGAGATTATCCAAAAGATGCAATATCAGAATGTACTTTTGATCTTTCCTGCAATAAGCCTATTATCCGAAAACTATGCTCGCCTCTGTAGTTGGGAAGCCTTTAGTGACTATGCCATTCACTCATTAAGTGAAGAAGAATTTGATATTACTCAGAAGAATATATTCATTTTTACTCCCGAGCGTTTTTTGTCCTTTATGGATTCACATCAGCACCTTCACTTCAATTTTGCTTTTATTGATGAAGTCTATAAAATTGATAACAGCTTTGTTATCGATCAGGAAACATCGGGAGAAAATGAGCGTGATACAGCTTATCGTCTGGCATTAGAATTTATTTGCAACCTAACAGACAATATGTTACTGGCAGGTCCGTATATGGCTCTGCCGACAGCAGAAACAGAACTACATAAATCCTTTAATGATTTTGCTCGCGATAATGGTTTTGTTTTCTTGCGATATAATCAATTTGAAATCGTCTCAAAAGAATATACAACAGTTAAAAGCAGACAGCAATACATCATCGACAATATTCCGGTTGAAATCGGTTCAGCGAGTAAAACGCAGAAGATTGCCAATATTATTCTGGCGTTAAGTTCACCCACAGAAAACACTATAATTTATTGTAATCGAAAATCTGACACAGAATCGTATGCCAGACAGTTGTTAAACAACCAAGAACTCATTTCCATATTTCAGGAGAGATGTTCAGCGGTAGATGCACCTGTTTATGAAATATTTTTGGAGCATTTACAGAATACTTTTGGAGACGACTGGATTGTATTGAAAGCATTAAAAGGAAGAATAGGAATTCATCACAGCCTTGTGCCCAAATATATTCAAAAAGAAATCATCAGTTTATTTAACTGTGGTGCATTGATTTGCCTCTTTTCGACCACTACAATTACCGAGGGTGTTAATACATCAGCTAAAAATATAATCATTACCTCGGGTAAAAAAGGTACAAAAAACCTTAGACAATTTGATGCCAAAAATATCGCTGGCCGAGCAGGTCGTTTCCAGCAACATTATTCAGGAAGAGTTATCGACTTAAATAATGGCTTTGAGGATATCGTTAACAGAGAGCCAGAATTGTTGGAACACAAAAATTATGATATCAACGCCCCAAAGACAGATGTTGACTACCAAATTACAAAGGATCAGTATTTGTCTGGGGCGGATCTTCTAGAGAAAGAATCGATATCTTTACGAGTTGAGGCATCAGGAATTCCAACCAATGTTTTTAACAGCTTTAGAGTTGTTGGGCCCAAGGACAAACTGTTGCTTTATGAACGAATAGAGAGTATGCCCTGGTGGACTATTGAAGAAATTAAGCGAGTTTCTACCAAATTGGCACGAACTAACGCCAGAAGTTTGCATTGGAGTGGTTTTCAAACTATTCTTAATCTGATATTCCCTGTTGTGCGGGAAGAAAAGCTTAAGCAACTTATTAGTTTCCGAGTAGGAGATCAACAACAGTATTCTTTAGTAACTGTACTATTAAGCTCATATCTTGAAGGTGGATTTATGTCGATGGTTGATTATTATACTACCCGTCGAAACCCGCCTAAAACCAAAGATGAAGCAATACGAACAGTTGCTGATTTTGTCTATAATGTTTTCAAATACCATTTGGTAAAATATCTTGGCTTATTTGATGTTTTCTTTAGATACCGGGTTTCGGTTCTTGAAAATGTTGATATGGATAGTGTCCCTGGATTGGGCCTGCTGATGCAGAAGCTTGAGTACAATGCACTTTCTCCTACTGCGCGCAAAGTAAGCGACTATGGTGTTCCTTTTAAGCTTATTGATTGCTATGATAGCCAAGCAGAATATGATAAGGAACAGTTTGATGCTTACGAGAAACGAGTTGACGAGCAAGTAAGCAGACTATTCCAATAAGCAAATAGGTACGTATCAAGGACTACTGAAACATATTTTGTGAATTAGCAAATCCACAAAATATAGTAAAGGGTTAAGATAAACGGCTCCGCCGCCCTTGACAATTTCCTGTGTCCTTGCTGTATGGTAGTCAAGAGGGGATAAGGTAAAATAAGTTGCGCAAATTGAAAACCGCATAAAAGAAGACATAGCTTGCAGGCTCTGGTAGAATGAAGTTACCACACACCATTCTGAAAGGAGACAGCAAACTATGTCCGAGAAAATTGTACAGCTGAATGAGGAAATTATCAAGGGGCAGCTCAAAGAATTAGTTCGAGGAAGTGTAGAAGAAACCCTGAACGAGCTGCTGGAAAAGGAGGCAGAGTCGCTGACCCAAGCCGCCCGCTATGAGCGCAGCGAGGCCCGTCAGGGCTACCGCAGCGGTCACTACGACCGCAACCTCACCACGACCTCCGGCGACGTCACGCTCCATATGCCGCGGCTCAAGGGCGTGTCCTTCGAGACCGCCATCATCGAGCGGTATCGCCGCCGGGAGAGCAGCGTGGAGGAGGCGCTCATCGAGATGTACCTGGCGGGCGTCTCCGTGCGCCGGGTGGAGGACATCACCGAGGCGCTGTGGGGCAGCAAGGTCTCGCCCGCCACCATCAGCGAGCTGAACAAGAAAGCCTACGTTCACATCGAGGATTGGCGCAACCGCCCGTTGCAGGGCGGGCGCTATCCATACGTCTACGTGGATGGCATCTACCTGCGCCGCAACTGGGGCGGAGAGTACGAAAATGTTTCTGTTTTGGTGGCAATTGCCGTGAATGAGGACGGTTTTCGTGAAGTTTTAGGTGCCGCTGAGGGGATGAAAGAGGACAAGGCCAGCTGGGTCAGTTTCTTCCAGTGGCTCCGCGGACGCGGCTTGGACGGCGTAAAGCTCGTCGTCGGTGACAAGTGCATGGGGATGCTGGAGGCCGTGGGTGAGGTGTTTCCGGACGCCAAATACCAGCGCTGCACGGTGCATTTCTATCGCAACGTTTTCTCTGTTGTGCCTAAATCTAAGGTCAAAATTGTGGCAAAAATGCTCAAGGCGATCCACGCGCAGGAGAGCAAAAAAGCGTCCCGCGAGAAAGCAAAGGCCGTGGTCGCCGAGCTGCGCGCGCCATGAAGCTGAAGGAGGCCGCCAAGAAGGTCGAGGACGGCATTGAGGAGACACTGACCTATTGTGACTTTCCCAGCGAACACTGGACCCGCATCCGCACCAACAACGTGATCGAGCGGCTGAACCGTAAGGCTCTCTTCTTTGGCTCTATTGCAGGCGTACTCGTTCTCGCTGGTCTGATTGTATTCCTTGTGGTTTACAAGAAGAAAAAGAACGAAAAATAAGTGACGCATTAAAGACGGTCGGCTGACTATGCTGGCCGACCGTCGAATCCTTTATGTACAAAATTGAAATGAAATTAGCAAAGGAGAATCACAATGAACAACTTTAAAAAAGTTATCACGGTTTTAATGGTAGTGCTTATCCTGCTATCGTGTGTAGCTTGTTCAAATGGCACAGGCTCTAATGAGGCAAATGGTGGCGGGAATCAGACTAATGTGAATACATCAAGCGAAATCTACGAGTTCGCAATCAATCTTCTTGGGTCCACTTATTCCCTGCCTGCCGACCTGGCTGAATTTAAGGCTAATGGATGGACCTATGCCTATGACAATCCCGAGTCAAAAGATGTTAAAGCGAACGGCCATGCAACCTGTGATGTTCTTAAAGATGGCAAAAAAATCACATTAACTGTTATCAACTTTGGAACAAATATCAAGAAGTTTGCGGACTGTAAGGTTGGAAGCATTGACTGCACATTTTCCTCTACAAACGATATGGCTTTCAATTTGGCAAATAAGTTGTCTGTGACGAAAGATACCACAGTGGAAGATGTTACAGGAAAGTTTGGAGAAGCAACTAACACAATAAATGGCGATAGCGGCACGACGCTCAGATATCTGAAAGAGACCTATGTGTCTTATGATTTTAGATTTAATGCAGAAGGCAAGTTGACATATGTTGATATTAGAAACTGGAAAACCGAGGATGAGTCGACCGAGGATGAGTCGACCGGCGACGCAGTTGATTTGGGTTTTCTCCGTGAGTATGTGGCTCCTAACGGATTAACCGATAATTATGCTGACTATATCTTCAAACTTGAAGGTAATCTGTACCAATTTCCTGCCCCTGTATCGAGTTTTACTGATAACGGCTGGACAATCAAGAGATATCCTGAATCTATACCTGGCGGAAATGATATCACAGCTGGCTTAGTGATGACAAAGGGCAATTTGGAGTTGAGTTTTACAGTCAAAAACTTCGCCAATAGTGCTGTCGAAATAAAGGATGCAATGGTTACAGGCGTGTTTATGAATGGTAAATTTCTTGATGGCATTGACTTTGAACTTTCCGGTGGAATTACTATCGGTATGAGTACTGCAGATTTCGAGTCTAAGTCTTATGCAAGTCAGTTCACCAGTAAAAACGCCATATCCGGCGGAATAGAGTATTCACATTTTGAGCCCTCTGACAGTATCTACCTTACATTTGAAGATGGCAAACTTGTTAATGTGAATTTTTCTAAGCACACGCTCAATAAATAATAAAACATTTGAGTTTGTGGTTGCTTGCTTGCAGCAACCTCTTTGTCTCATTCTTGCCTGTAAGTAAGTTTATAACCGCAGATGAAAACAGCACAACAAAAGGCAAGTGATACTGTCCTTCTTAGCAAGGGCAGTATCACTTGCGATTAAAACAAAGCTTGAGGGCAAGCAAGGGAGAAAAGGAGATGCCGGTCCCGTCAAGATTTATGCGCAAAATTGTTTGCAGACTCCGGCAGACCTGAAGTCAGCCGGCAATAGAGGCGTCGTCCAGAGCCGCCTCCAAGTGCTTCATATTCATATATTTCTTGCTGCCCCACTGCGTCCCTGCCACGTGGCGTAGCCTCGCGCAGACCAGCATCAGGGCGGAATTTCCGTCAGGGAACGTCCCTACCACCCGCGTCCGTCGGCGGATCTCACGGTTCAGCCGCTCGATCACGTTGTTGGTACGGATGCGCGTCCAATGCTCGCTGGGAAAATCGCAGTAGGTCAGCGTCTCCTCAATGCCGTCCTCGACCTTCTTGGCAGCCTCCTTCAGCTTCATGGCGCGCAGCTCGGCGACCACGGCCTTCGCCTTCTCGCGGGACGCTTTCTTGCTCTCCTGCGCGTGGATCGCCTTGAGCATTTTTGCCACAATTTTGACCTTGGATTTGGGCACAACAGAGAAAACATTGCGGTAGAAATGCACCGTGC
>OIXU01000096.1_pt1 | contig 28274 bp, 41 predicted proteins | sample 1587921 | NCBI WGS metagenome assembly OIXU01 (sample SAMN03283238) | human gut metagenome | biome: human-associated habitat; material: feces | host: Homo sapiens | place: Peru | collected 2012
GAATTATACCAATCAATTTGGTATGTAAAATAGCCGATTAGCTTGTTGCCTTTGTCGACAATGGCATACTGATACAGAGTACCGTCATTGCTTTCTTCAATGTTTGGTAACGAGTTTCCTATCCAGCCTGAATAAAACATCATATTGTCTGTATAGTTGTTTTCCATAAGCTTTGTAAGGATTTCATCTCTGTATAATATTGCAGGTTTAAGCATTGTTTTTACTCCTTATCCATCTTTGCACCGCAATAGGGACAATAATTATACAATAGGAAGAACAAATAATTGTCGCATTCTGAACAATGATATTCAATCTCCCCTAAAGCATTTACAGTCGATATCCACTTTCCGTGCCTGATTTCTTCCATTTCACACACCGTAGCATGATTGGGTTTACTACCGTCAACTTCGATAATATGCTTAACTGTTTCGGCATTTCGTTTTGAATTAAAGTATATCGTGTTTACACTACTATCTGCGAACGGTATATCCAACGCATAGTCACCGCAAAAATCACGGATTTTTAATTCTTTTTCAATCATCGCTCTTCACCGACCTCAATAGGCTGATTCCAACACTTAATACAGTTATCGTCACAATCATCTATGTTCATCAGTCCTAACGCACTTGGACATACAACTTTAGGTGCTCCGTCATCGTCAAGCGGAGCGTTCGGATAATGTTTCAAAAACTCGCTCAAATAAGTCCTCTGCGGATGCTCATCCGACCATTTCTGAACAACTTCGATTGCTTTTTCGGGATAGCATGTTTCAAAGTCCGAACACACAATACCCTCTCCATTATTCATACTACTTAATGGACACTCTTCGCAACTAATTTCGCATACTTCACCTGTTTGTAGTTTTACCATTCTTTGCTTTTCAGCAAAGTACTGTTCCGTTTTTGTACAATCAATCATTTTTTACCTCCATTTGAGCTCAATTGTGTTGAGGCCTCCTAATTTTAAATAAAATTCTACCTTCTTCGGGAGTCGCGTCAATTTCTTTTGTAAAAAATCGATGTTTACAACTTTTACATTCACGGTAACGTAAAATCATATCGCTCATTTTTGCGGTTTCAATAACACGGCTACTACCAGTTAAACACATAGGGCAATTCATGCAGATTCCTCTTTCCATTTTGATATAACCAACATAACATGATTCAAAATATAATTCAATGTTGTTGCGTTCGTATCAAAATCTTTATCAAAATCAATTTCATAACGAATAGGACTATTTTTAGAAGTCCATCCCTCAGGATAAATAAGGATTTCGAATATATTTACATGGCCGTAATAATGCAACATAAAATCCGGGCGATTTTCTGCTTTTTTAGAATTATGATAAAACTCGGTAACTGTAACAAAAATCTGATTAACATAACTCTGTAAATTCATAGAAGTTTTCATCATTTTACCTCCTTGTAATATATTTCATAGCTGATGCGGAATCTTTGCTGCAAGCAAATTTAAAGCACTTAATAAATTTGCTGCAAAATTTCCATACACATTTTACTCGGTTTTTCATTCTTATTTTGAATGATGGCTCAACCTCCTGCAGCCTTAATTTTTGGCTTGCAAGCCAAATGTTATCAATCTCAAGTGGGTCGCCATAAATACGAATAGTATTGTGCTTAAATTTTACTTTGATTGTTGTGTTCATAATAGATTCTCCTTTTCTTCCTGTCATGCCGTTAGCTTAGTTATAAATGAATAAGATTTTTTCAGAATTTCATCACATACATATGTGAAATCGTCTAAACTTAAATTACTGCTATGCTCAATAATATCTGTTGCTATTTCCACAATGTCATCACTTGTGATATCTTCTTTTTTCGTCATATTAAGCATATGACTATATTCATCATTATCGCCGTTTGTGTACCATTCCTTTTCAACACATAAGCTTCTTAATGATGCCATTGTTAATTTTCTAATAACTTTATATCCGTATTTCATAATATTACCTCTTTCTTTTTGCTTGGTGAGCGCTTTGCGTTTTACCATGTTGGATTGCTTTCCGACAAAAACCATTCTTCGCCTGTTGCCTTTTCGTATGCTTTTTCGTATGCTGTAAAAAATTCCTGGTCGCTAAAACAATAAGGCATTTCTCTGTTAAGCTTTTCTTTGATTTCGTCATCCATATACATTAGTGCCGCATCAAAATCTAATTCATATCCATTTTTATTTATTACTTTTGCCATAGTTAATACCTCTTTCTGCAACTTTGTAAGCGTTGCTTATCTTTATCGTGATTATATTATACTACAATTGTGGTATAAAGTATGTGCTTATTTTATCCTCTTTATGGTGAAATTTTGTTATTTAAGAATCTCGGGTAATTTTTGGGGGTCAAGTTCTCCGGTCAATGATAATTTAAGTTGTTCCCAAGCAGATGGATAAACTACCATCGCATTGCCTCCTGCAGCCCTAATCAGATGAATATTATAAAGCTGCAATTCTGAGGGTTTACCCGCCGAACTTTTCACTTCGATGCCCCAAAATTTTCCATTAACACATGCCAAAATATCGGGAACACCTTTTCGTGTATAAGCATTTGCGAAAAATTTTACTTCATACCCCCCAATTGATTTAATAAATCGTTTGATTTTATTTTCAAAATTTTTCTCTTCGGCCATTACCATACCTCCGATTAAATTTATCAATTACCTTTAGCATTTCAGGAGTTAAATACGCACGAGCTTCTTGAATCAGATATTCGGGGATTCCAAAATATGCCTCAGCAATAGAACCGGTAATTGCGGCAATTGTATCGCTGTCACCACCAAGTGAAATTGCTAAGCGTATGCACTCGTCAAAATTATTACCCTCAAAAAATGCCGCCAATGCAAGCGGAATTGTTCCCATACATGTTTCATCAAATTCAGCGGGACGAATCTCATCGCAAGTCGGAATTTCAAAATCTGGTTCAAGCACTCGCTTTATTGAATCTTTAGAATCACCTCGATGTGCCATATAAATAGCGCTCGTGGTTGCAACAGCCCCAAAAATTCCATCTGGGTGGTTGTGCGTAGCTTCCGCCGATTTTACTACCACATCATGACGAATTTGATTAGATAAATAAGCACACGGCGAAATTCTCATAGCCGAACCGTTTCCGTAGCTATTGTAAGGGCCCATGCCCGGGGTGTGTAGCCATTTTAAAAATCTTGTGCCATATCCTCGGTTTGGATATTTCAGCCCCCATTTTCTATAAGCTTTTGCGAAATTGGGAGAATCCTCATTTTTGAGAATCGCGTCTGCTGTTGCAATCGTCATTACCGTATCGTCAGTAAAAAATGCTGTAGGCGGAAGTAATTTTCCCTTAAGAATTTTAGTACAATTATTAAACTCATACAAACTTCCGGCAATATCGCCAATAATAGCACCATATAACATTTATTTTTCCTCCTTTTTAAATAATGCGTCAGTATAATTTTTACGCTTACGCAATGTTCGATAAATATTTACTTCAATTGATTTTTCACAAATTAAATAATAATAATAGCATGTTTGCGTTTGCCCGATACGATGAATTCGTTTTTTAGATTGTTCAAACAATTCACTACTCAACGGGGGCGTAAAGTAAATTATTCGATTTGATTTTTGCAAATTTAAACCCATCGCACCCGCTTGATATTGAATCAAGGTAATGGAATCGGTATATTTTTCATAATTTGATAATGACTTTTCATCACCATTTACAATTGATATAGGACGCCCTAAATCTTCACAGATAGCTTTTAATTCTTTCAGCTCATCAGTAAAATTATAAAAAACAATCAGCCGTTCATTTGTAGATTCTGCAAGGTCCTTAAACGCTTGTAATTTATTTTTGGAAAACATTCCACATAATTTTCTACGCGCCAGTAAATCATTGAGAATATTATCACCAACTAAATCATAATCAAGCAAGATTCCTGTTTTGCAAAATTTATTATACTCTTTTGATGTTTTAACAAGAATTTTTTCATCAATTTGTGAAGGCAAATCAAATACTTCTTCGGTTTTTTTAAAAAGGCAGCCATGTTGTCGCATTTTGTCTTTTAACCGTTGAATATTTTTATAATCATCAACGACCTTTCTCGGAAAACCATTTGACTTATCAATGTGAAAATTTACGTATTGATTCCAATACATTTTTTCTGAGATATTCCAACCTAAAAGGCTGAGCTGAGTCCATAAAGTTTCATATTTTCCGCCAGTTGGTGTACCTGATAATAATATCACATTTGTAGCATTCAAAGTCATAGCGGCTTTTGTTCGTTTACTTGTTGGATTTTGTATCAATGATGACTCATCCAAAAGTAATGCGATATTGCTTAATTTTTTCAATTCTGTTCGACGCCATAAAATATCATAGTTAATTATTCCGATTATTTTCTTATTTCCTTCTTTGGCAAATTCCATAAATTGATTTAATGATTTTTTCTTTGTCAAATCATAAACCATAAATTTTTCAGAATAATTATTTTCAAAATGATTTATCCAATAACCAAGCGTTGATTTTTGGCATACAACCAAATTAATTTGATTATTCAAACGGTTCAATTTTTCTGCGCCTATAAAAGTTTTGCCCAAGCCCATATCGAAATAATAGGCTACCCGAGTATTATTTTCTGTTTCAGTTAATGCGTCTTCCTGAAATTTAAATAATTTTATCATTTAGGATTCCCCCCTTTTAAATTATTTTAAAAAGTCAAGTAGTCAAGATGATTCTTATTTTATACTTTTTTAGCTAAAAACATCAAAAAGTTAAAACAAATCACTGATGAATTACCTCAATTACTAAAAAATAGAATTTATCTTGACTACTTGACTTTTTACTCAAAAAAGCCAGATAAAACCTGACTTTTTTGCAAGTCAAGATGAATCATTTCATCTTGACTTTATCTTGACTTTATCTTGACTTTTAATTCTTTTAAAGAAACATATATTTTATATTAAAATTAAGTAAAAATAATATATTTCTAAATTAGAATTAAAAGTCAAGTAAAAGTCAAGATGAATTCTCTCATCTTGACTTTTACTTGGCCGCTTAGCGGTCATTAATGGTTAAGCCTCAATATAACGAGACTGAGCTACACTTTTACCATCCGTACGCCCTGCATTAAAATCAGCAGCAGTACCATAGCAGTGAACTGATGCATTAATCTGGCCGTTAAAAGATATTTTCGAAAAATTTTCCTCAACATCTTTGGGAGTTACAATCATTAATGCTACACACTGTTTTTTCAGTACATCCGCAATACCCTGACGGAATCCTGCTAAATAAGTATTCATTACACCCTTGGTTGGCAAATTTTCTTTTTTACATTTATTATAGTGCCTTATTGCGAACTTATTTCCTACATTATATAAAAAACTAAAAACTTGTAACGCAATTTCTGCGTCCTCTTTATATCCGTAAAAACAAATATTGGTTTTACTAATTGCATAAACTTTGCAACGGAAATTTTTTGCAACAATTTGAGCAAGATTCCATTTCCATTTTTTTACATTGTGCTTGCCATCCTGAACCCAAATTTTTTTAACAATTTCATGATTTTCAGGCTTGTCGTCAAGGTCATCAAGAACAATGTTATACTTGGCCATCATTTCCTGTGCTTTAAGAGCAGCGGCCATTGCTTCGTCTTCGCTGGGGTTGTTGTTTGCAAGTGCAAGTAATTTTTTGATTTTTTCCATAATTTTTTCTGTTGTCATACTTAATTCCACCTTTTTAGTATTTACGATAATCTCTCTTTATCGTGATTATATTATACTACAATTGTGGTATAAAGTATGTGCTTATTTTATCCTCTTTATGGTGAAATTTTGTCGACTTTTAAAATAGCTATTCCGCTACAATTAAAATTGTAGTATAATAATAGTAGTATAAAAATAGGAGGGATTTTCTGTGACAAATCTAAAAAAATTAAGAAAACAAACGGGGTTATCTCAGTCGCAACTTGCCAAAAAAACGGGGTTAAATCTACGTACATTGCAATTCTATGAACAAGGATTTCGTCTATTAAGCAACGCAAATATTTTAACTGTAGCAAAAATTGCAATTGCGTTAAATTGTGATTTATCTGATTTAATTGATGACCCAGTTCATGCACTATTGCTTGAAACATATGAAAAAAGTCGCAAGACTTAATCTTGCGACTTGGTTTTTCTTAAAGCATTTATAACCGCAGTATGTTCTTGAGGCATTAACATTTTGACCACGTCCATATGTTCGGCCAAAATGTTAACGGCAGATTTAGAATCCGCTTGGATAAGCGCTGAAACAAATTCATTATTTGAACGAGTTTCGGTATTGTCAAACTGAATTTCCGGGTTATTGAAATGGTCACGTACTATATATAATACTGATAGTTTTTCAATAGTGTTATAATTAGTATTGCCATTTTCAAGCTTTGCGATTTCATTATTAATTTCATTTATATTTAGCATGATTCAACACATCTTTACATGAAATTTCCTCATTTTCTTTTTAAATTTTTTGTGCATTTCATTTTGGTAACAGTAAATTGTTGAGAGGTCATAGTCAATTGAATTATATTCAATGCACTTATGGTCAACCTTTTTCAATTCTTTGTCAACATTTTTTACCAATTCGCCAATTTTACAAGCGGCAGCAACTTCATTAAGCTTCATAAGCTCCTCATATGATTGTTCATATAGTTTTTTAGTTTCGGTTTCCCAATCATGCCAGCGAATAAAACCGTCACGAATTGCTCTCTTTTTGGTGTTTGAATCGATTTCCTGTCGTGCGTAATTTCTCCAATTTACGGGAATTACCTCCGGGTCTTTTGTAATGCCCTCATCAATTAATTTATTGTAATGATTTAGGTAATATCTTACAACCGCTCTTCGTTCAACAAATTCACTCATCGCATGATATTCATGGCATCGTTTAAATCCATGAAAATTAAGGAAATCATAATATTCGGCCATTTGGTCGTGAAACATAATCCCCTCAATCATATGAGAATTAATCTTTGTGAAAATTTCTGCTACTGTCATTTTTTAATACCCCCAATATTTCAGTTAATAAACTGATTATGATATCATTATCTTTTTCATGACGATTATTGCGTTTTAATATTTCCTCATTAATCGCTACATTTTCTAAATTTGCAGTTAAATTTGCGGAATCTATACTAACCAATAATCGCTCATAATCGGTCATCATAATTTTTCAACAGTAACTGCAAAATTGTTAATTACTGCACCTACGCCGTCAAGTACAAATGAGAGCAATGAACTATCGCATCCACATGTATTTCTGACAATTGCAGTAATATTAAGATTTACGGTGTTTGTTGCAGTCGTTACGGTTTCAGAGGCAGTTGCTCCGATAATTGCGACGCCGTCTTTTTGAGCTGTTACTGATACTGTACCGGCGGCGGTGGGAGTTACTGTAGCCGAAACATTTATGAGGTAATAGCCTTGACCGAGCATAGTAATGGTGTTGCCGTCTTGTCTAAGATTGCATCCGTATCTTCGATTTGTGCTATTAATCGGGATAATGCTGCCGGCTGTCAATGTTGGAATATTTGTATTTACTGTATAAATTGCTGATTTACTCATGATAATTTTTCCTTTCGTTAAAAAATTAAAGGTGAGATGATTACTACCATCCCACCTTTTTAATCCTCGTCAAGTGAGACGTTTTAAGCATTTGCTTAAATGTTGCCGCAGCAACCTGTGTTACAACCGCAGAATGGTGAATTGCCCGCGCTGTAAACGAAACCGTTAGGATAACGAACGACGCCCGTCATCTGCTGAGTAAGCTGGAGCTGCTGAATCTGAGCGGCCTGGTCAGCGATTTTCTGCTCAAGGCTGTTCTTTTCGAGGGCTGCAAATTTTGCATCAATGTTTGCATTAATTGACGCGGTATTAATAGCATTATTATAATTAACACCATCAATGGCCCTCTGAGTTGTGCAGCAACATGTTGCGAGCTGTTGGCTAAGGTCAGCTGCATTATTGCTTGCCTGAAGCTGCAGATTTGCCTGACCGAGGGCAACCTCTTTGCCGAGCTGGCCGATATTGCTTTGCATTTCATAGCCGAGGTTACAAATGCCGTTGCCGAGTATCTGAGTTTGCTGCTGATTCTGGTCTGAGAGTCTGCCTATTGCATTTTCAAGATTGTTAAAATTCATTGCATTGCAAAGGCCTGCCTCTGTTACCGGTTCGCCGTTTGGCATGTTACGATTACCGAATCCCCAACCATTGCCCATAAAAGCAAAAAGGAAAAGTACGATAATCCACCATGAGCCATTACCGAAACCGTCATTAGCGCCTTCAGTTGCAGCTTTTAAATCAGAGAGTGAATAATTTTCCATATAGCTTATGTCCTTTCATATGATTTATATTTATTATAAAGCGTTGCGCACCGCTTTACTTTAAAATTGATTGCAAGCTTTGCGCTTGTTGTTTGAGCTGTTCAAATTGTTCTGGTGACATTTTTCCACTGTTCAATAATTCTTGCACCATAGCTTGTGGATTTTTTCCCTGCATTGATTTTTTAAATTCGCTGAATTGCTGAATCATTGCAAAAGGATTATTTGCCATTTGCGTTTGATTTTGTAGTGCGTTCAATATCGGGTTTTTCATTGATTAATTCCTCCAGTTTTTTAACCCTGTTTTCAAGGGTATTTATATCAATTGTTTTTTCTGTTTGATACGGAGTGATTTTATAAGGGGTTACAGTTTTATATCCTGCCCCATCAGTTTGCGCTAACCAAACTACAGGAGCGGTTTCATCAAGCAATAATACGCTGCTATTTGGAGCAAGCAAAAAGGCTTCAGCTCCGTTTCGTCCGTTTACGCGTGTTATTTCCTGTTTTGTTTGTAGATTATTTAATTGTGAGGATTGTGAAAAATTATTTCCCATTCCAAAATTTGCCCCAAAATAAGGGTTATAAGGATTATAGGTGTTCATCTTTTTTGACTCCTTATCTCTTTTGTTAATTATATTATATAATAAAAAATGCACGTTGAAAATTAAATCAACGTGCATTTTTAGTGCAATTTTTATTTTGTGTGTTTGAAAATTTTAACTTCGCCTTTGTAGCAAATATTTTTAATTTGCCTAACCGATAAATCAAATTCTTCTGCTAAAGGCTCATAGCAAATTCCATCGAGTAAACGCCGCTTTAAAATTTTTCGATTTCTCTCGTTAAGAATCCATTCATCAATTAGTTTTGATATTTGACTATAAGATAGCTCTTCGTTTACCACGGCGTTTTTTCACTCCTTTGGAATTACCATTTTTCTTTTTACGAGTGCGTTTTTTAATTTTGAGAGTCTGTGACATGATTTGAATCTCCTATCAAGTTCATCCCCTCGCCATCTTGTGAATATGTTATTTCTTCAGATGAATAATCATATTGACACCAAGCATATAGCCATGCTGCATTTGATATAAATATCAAAAAAATACATATAACAAGGGCAATTATTAAACGTTTAATGTGTCTTTCCGAGCGAGCCATTCCGCTTTCATATACTATGTATGGTATATGTTTTTCATCCATGTTAAAAACTCCTTATTTAAGATATTTGCTATCAGCAAATATAATGGCGTATTATCCGAGTGCTTTTTTAGCGTTGGCGATTTTGGTGTCTTTGGCTTTGATACCGTCATTGATGAGATGATAAATCGCATTGATGAGCTTCTCGTCAACGATACCGTTAACTGTAATTTTAGCTGCTTTCTGTGCCTCTTTAACCGCCTTCAGAGTGCCGTCACCGAAACCGTTTGAGTTGTCAACCTTTGTCTTGATGATACCCATATTATATAAAGTAATCAGCTGCTTTTTAAACGCAAGTGTAGCTGTGTTGTGTGCGCCAAATTTAATCATTTCTTCAACCTCCGTGTTTGTTGTTTTACCGCCAAGCTGTGCGGTTACTGTTTTTGCAAGATTGCCGAGTCTGCTGTAAAGCCAATCGCCCGGACAGGATTTATTTGCAAACCATCTGTGTACAGTCAAGACCATTTCACCCGACTTTGGCGAATAGTTTAGTGTCTTGCTTTTATTGCCGAGCCAAAGCAGTTTAGTCTTGCCGTTACGCTTGCAGATGTCAACGCAGAGTGCAACGAGTTTGTTATACACCTTGCTGTTCATGGTGTACGGAGCTACCGTGTCGCTTGCACATTCGATTGTAACGGCTCTCTGGTCATTGGCATTGCTTGATGAACACCAAGAGCGATTGCCCTCATCTACACAAAGCAACACTCTGCCGTCATAGCCGATTCCGTAGTTACAGCTTGCCTCACAGGCTGTATTCATAAAGATGTTGCCGAGGGTTTCGACACTGCACTGACCTACTACACAATGCGGAGTAATGCGGTCAATACTGTGTGTGCGTTTACCGCTGTGGTTTGGACTTAATTTTGTGTAATTTACAAGCCTCGAATTACTCATAATTATTCCTCTACTTTCTCGTAAGTTTTGTTAAAAATATCGGGCTTGCAAGGGTACTTCTCACCGTTTACACCTGTGATAATGTAATCACCGATACTTGCCTTCATGTCGCCTTCAAGGGTATGAATAATCATTTCTTTGTCGGTCTGATATGCCTCAATAATAACAGGTTTTTTACGATATTTTGCCATAATAAAATCACTTGCCTTTCTTGCTTTTGTTATACTGACTTGTTGAGATTCCAAGAATTACGCCTAAAAATGTACTAATAGCTGTAATAGTACCGATTACCTGTTCAGCGTATGGAAATCCCCAAATGCCTGATAGTGTGAAATAAAGTGTGCCGATTGCAGGAAGTGCAATCATTGTTACCCATTTCAATACATTATACAACTTGTCATTGATTTTCATTTTAATATCCTCCTTATTTGTTTATATCCTCGAGGTCATTAATCCGATGATTAATGACCTTGATTTCTTCATCGAGAATTGCACCATGTTGTTCAAGCTTATATGTACGCTCAATGATGGTGTTATGTTTATTAACTTTATTTTCAAGCTGTTCAATGCGGTAATTTGACAGTCGAGTGTTGATAAAAATACCGCCAAATGTACCGAGAGCAGTTCCCCCAAATGAAATTAAAGCAATTATTAACTCAGTCGGCATTGCAAGAATCCTCCTTAATTTTGTTCATTCACTACTTGTTCATTTTTTGAATTTATAGGATTTACAATCCAGTCGCAATGGTCGGCTGGTGCGGAATACATCTTCTTGATATCTGATATGTTGACACAACTATCAATTGTTAATACATTCGGTGTGTCAGCATATGCTCCTTTGAGCGTGCGTGCCTGTATTTCTGTCCCGCCGAAATCACAATCTTTGAAAGTGATTTTTGCGCCAACTTTAATAGGTAAGCCAAAATCGCTGTTATCGGCATTATCGTGACTTTGATAACCTATCGTGCAATGCGTAGGTATGATTTTACAGTTTTCAATCAAGCCGACTTCGCCAAAACTGTGTCCGCAGCCAAAAACTGGTACTGTTGTCTTATTCGCATAATCCACACAATCAGCACGACCGCCCCAAATAAAGGTACAGTGTCCCACAACCCAATTTGTTGCATAACCTGTTCCGCCACTTTCAAGATGTAAACCGTATCTGATGTTTTTACAGTCAAATGTAAATCCTTTGATGTGCGTATGAACATTCAAATCAAGATGGAATGGGCACTTTTTAATAATGTCTTCAGATTTTAATGTAGATTTATCAAAGCCTGTTGCTCCGTCCCATTTGATTATTGTTGCGGCAGGATTATAAATGTTTTCGGATTCGTAGTAAACATAATCCTTAGTCATTATGCCACGGTAACCGACCAAGCCGACATCTGACATTCCCGCATATTTGTCCTGCAAATCCGTATATGTACCCGCCATAACAATAATCGTATAACGATTATGGTAACTGTTGTCTGATATACTGTTGTTAGCTGACAAAATAGAATTAAATTTTGTTTCTCCAAATCCTTCGGTATCTTTGTTGTAGTTGTTAGAAACATACAAATAGTGCATTGTGTAGTCAGGGCCTTGATATAATGTGGGCTTAATTTTTTTGACAATCTTTTCGGGGTTAACATATGCAGTCTTTTGGTTGTTTTCCTCAATTTGCAAATAACAGCTATTTGTTGTTAACCTATCGGCAGCAATGGCAACCTTAATATGGTCAATAATGATATCTTTTGTGGGAGTGTATGTGGCTGCTGCATTTTTAAGAGCACTCGCCTCAGATAGTAACCATTTCGAGTCGATAACTGTTTGACCGTGCGCAGGATAAAATACACATCCGGTGTTGTTGGTTGTAAAATTTTGGAGCGATAGGCAGTAATGTTTATTGGCTTGTAACGCTATCGGTGTTTTAAGTGGTAAAAATACATTGATAGCCGCTGTAGATGTTCCAACCAAACTGATTTTACCTTTGACGACCGTAACAGTTACACCGCTTTTTTGGACGGAGTAATCTACCAAATTTGCTAAATTTATACTTTTAGTAACATCAAATAACTCACTATTGTTTACTTTTTCGCCAAATTTATTTATGATATCATCTGCAAGATTAAAAGTCGTAATAACTCCCTCATTATTAATGATAAAGTCATTTAAACGCTGATTAAGATTATCATAATCTCCTCGAGCTTCTGCAATTTCGCTAATGATTTGAACAAGTGTACCTAAACTACTGGGGATGACCTGTGCAGTATTTGCGATACTATCCGTTAATTGAATGTATAATTCAATAGGCTGTTGGAGAATATTAGTATTTTCGGTTGTTGTGAAAACAACTTGAATTTTAAGAACTCCGCTTTGATTAACGGTATCAATAGGTATTGAAACAACATTTGATGAAATCGTGCAAGTAACGTGGTCATTGATTAGAATATTACGCTCGCCTTGCTTAATAACAAATATTGCATATGCTGTACAACCGCTCAAATCAAGAGCCGTTCCTGAGGCATAAAATGCAGCGTCAATAAAGCGTGTGCCTTTGTCATTAACATTTGCAATTGCCTGAATTCCGGCCGTATTCAAAGAATTAATGTCTACATTTATTGCTTGGCGAATTATCATGATTTACCTCCTTCGTTTAGCAAAGAAATCATCAATTGACATTTTTTTATCTCCGATTTCCATTTTTATATATCGCTCATTAATACTATCATATACCACCTTAGTGATTTTACTGGTGATTTCTATGCCATCGGGTAAAATTACAAGAACATTATCGCAGAGTCCACAATTTTGTAATTCATTAAGTTGACTATCATAATCGATGGTCAAACTCACCTCAGCCTCAGCATTTTTTCCGGTTTTAACATAATATGCTTTAGTCATTGCATAAACGGCATTTATTGCATCTCGAACATGTAAACCCGAACCGCTATTGACTGTAAATTCACCATATTTAGCATTTACTTCTTGCGTAACATCAACAATTTTTATTTTTTGGAATCCAGTATAATTCCGAGTTTTAATGGGAGCACACGTGATGGGTAATGTTTCAGCAATACCTTTTAAATTATTTACATTTTGGACCGTAGCATAACCCATAATGTGAGTATACCCATTATCATTGGTAATTTTTTGCGAATAATCTGATAAATTATACCCATAAAAAATTTGCTTTTTAGTGGTAGTTCCTCTTTTGTTTAATAATTTAATAGTAAAATTATCATAAGCAAACTCTCCACCAAAAGTATCGAGCATGCTTCCGGTATCTCCTGCAAGAAATTGTCCAAATTTTACATTATTAAAATCAGTTAAATCAACTGTCGCAGATGTTGTTATATCTGACGTAAAATTAAAATAATTTGCTAATGCAAAATATCCAGAATCTTTTGTAATTGTATCAAAAATATTTTGCGGCGTACCTGTAATGGTTGTACCCCATGCCTGTATATCGCCGCCAAGTGAATTTTGACATGCCAAATACTTGATATGATTTGCTTCGATTCGAATGGAGTCTTTGTCACTTGAAACCTGAACAATTTCGAATAATTGTGGCGAGTCTATATGATTTGCTTTAACTTTAAGAATCTTATTGACTCCAACTCGTTTAGCAAGAGCATCATTTTTGGAAATTTCCATGCTCAATGTATATGCTCCGTTACGCTCTTCTGTCACTTCGCATTTTGAGCATGTCGTAAAAAATCCTAAGCCATTATGATTGTAATCGCTCGCTACAGTAGATACATTATATAAACGTGGAATCATAAACGCCTCCATCGTGGAATAATTTCAATTTTAGTAATATTTGCCATCGTGCCAATCCTGATTGTATTTTTTCCCGGTTTAAAATAAGGAGCATAATCAAAATTAACATGGTTATTTAAATTTCCGGCATCATTATAAGTATTACCTGTTTCACAATTAATTTCTGCATAAGTATTAATTGATGTAATAGTATAGTATATTTCATTAATATATATACCAATTGTAGCCGAATTATTACCGTAAATTCTAATAATTGGATATGCATTATAAAATTCTGGATTAAAAATTTCATAAGTATCATTTAACGCAATCGGAGAAAAAACAATTGATTTTTGTCCTAAATCACTATACCAATACGGAATCCGGTTAAACGTTACGCTGCATGATATTAAATTTTTATATGGGTTAGATATTTTATCAACCTTGGTACAAATTGCACGAGTAAAATACCCCGGATTATAATCGTCATATAATTTTTGATATTTACCATCAACGGGAGTCAATTTATAAATCAACTTATGTATTAAATCGCAATCATTTCCTACAACTCGTGAAGGGATTGAAAATATATTATAAGTCATTGGTACATTCTCAAAACGACCGTTATCAATAACGATGTCGCCATCCCTACCTATGACATTTAAAAATGAAATGTCTCGAGAAGGAACAACATACGATGGTTTATCTTTAAGTGCAAAACCTAAATCTTTTATATTTTGTCCATTATAGGTAAAATACATTAACCCCATGCCATTCCCTCCCGGAGTGTTCTCATACTTAATGCGGCCGAGATTTTATCGGCCAATGTTTCAATATCATCGTCGTTATTGATGGTAACATCGCCAAAAGTAATTTGTATCGGCTGAGTATTTATCGGTTTTTGTGAATCAAATGTCGATGCATTAACTACATTAAGGTCAGTTGTCAATTTAGACAAATTTGAATTAACATCTTTAACAGCATTAAATGATGAATTTGTAATGCTATCGTTAATATCATCGATGGATTTTTGTACTTCGTCTGCATTTGAACTAATACCAAGCGCCAGGCCTAACATAAGATTTTTACCGAGTCCATTTTCAAATAACTTTGACGGTGAATGAATTCCAAAGAATCCACAAATATTTCCCCACAAGTCACTCGCCCAGCCACTAACTTTATCCCAGAGCCAGCCGGCCGCATTACTTATGCCGTTCCATAAACCTTCAAGCATATGCTTTCCGACTTCACCCATTTTGCCAAATAGTGAGCCGAATGCTTTTATAATTCCCACAATAATTTTTGGAATTGCTTTTATAATGCCTTTTATAATTTCGGGCAAATTTTCAACAATCGAAACAAATAACTCAACACCCATATCAACAATACCATCAATATTATCGTCAAAAGCATCAAGAATTCCATTAATGATTTGCGGGATTGCTTCAACAATATCGAGGATTATTTCTGGTAAGTTATTAATTAATGCCGTTAATAATTCAAAACCTGCCTGAATTATTTGCGGAATTGATTCAATTAATGCGGTAAGTAAACCGTCAATAATTTGCGGAATCGCCTCAACAAGCGCGCTAATGATATCGGGCAATGCGTCAGTGAGTGACGTTAATAAATCAATGCCCGCTTGAATTATTTGCGGAATACAGTTTAAAAGCATTGTCACAATGCTGGTAACGAGTGTCGGGATTTCAGTTGATAATAGGGGAATTACTGCTTGAATTATTTGCGGAATTGCCCCCAAAATAAACGTAATGATTTGATTAATCATTACAGGTAACGCCTCAATTAAAATAGGCAGTGCTTCCATAAGTCCTTCGGCAAGTCCCTCAATCAATTGTAATGCCAAATTAAGTAGCAACGGCAATTGTTCAATGATTAAATTGCAAACTTGCAATATCATTTCAGTAATTTGAGGAACTAATTCCGGTAAAGCCTCGATGAGAGCCTCACCGAGTGACATAAGTAATTGCATACTGGCATCAACAAATGTTGGTAAGCCATCAATTAAGGTTTTTGCAGCAGACTGTAAAATTGAAGTAATTACCGGCGCCAATTGCGGGATAATTTCTGTAATTGCTGTGAGAACTTGAGGAATCAACTCTACGATTGTATTAGTGATTGTGGGCATGCTGTCCTTTAGAAGTTTTGGAATTTCATTCATAACTTCTGGGAGTAATTCATCAATCATTTTTCCGATTCCCACAAGTGCTTGCTCAGCAATAGGAATTATGTTTTTTAAAAATGTGGTAGTAGAATCAACAACATTTGAAACTAATTTTCCGATGTCGGCATCTTTATTGCCCAAGCCTGCAATCAAATTTTGAATTGCAGATTTAGTCATACTTAAAGAACCCTGGATAGTAGTGCTCGCTTCTTTTGCAGTGGTTCCAGTAATACCCATTTCTGTTTGAACAACATGGATAGCATCAACAATATCGGAATATGACGAAATATCATATTTTATGCCTGAAATTTTTTGGGCGTCTTTAAGAAGTCGCTCCATTTCCTCTTTAGTACCGCCGTAGCCAAGTTTGAGGTTATCAAGCATGGTATAATTTTGCTTTGAGAATCCTTTATAAGCATTCTCAACATCCTCCATGTTTGAGCCCATTTTATTAACATTATCTGACATATCAGTTAATGCTTTATTGGCTTGTTTTGCGGCTTTGTTTGTATCTCCGTTAAGGGACTGTAACAGTGACGCCGAAAACGATGTAACCGTTGTCATATATTCATTTGCCGACATTCCCGCAGTTTTATATGCGTTTGCTGCATATTTCTGAACGGTGCTTGATGATTTTTTAAAAAGTGTATCAACACCGCCGACAAGCTGTTCATAGTCACTGTATGCACTAACCGATGATTTAACAAGGGCACTGATTCCCGTTGCAGCGGCACTAGTAGCTAAAACTGCACCCTTGCCTAAAGTGGAAAAAATTCCCTTTAATTTACTGCCCAATCCACTAAATGATGTTGCTTTATCCGCAACATCATTCATTGCAGCTTTGGCGTTATCCAAACCTTTTTCATACTCCGATGAGTCAAGGCTAATTTTTGCCGCCAAATCAAAAACATCCAATTAGTTCACCACCAATCCGCCTTTTTTGATTACGTCAAGAGCAATTTCATCTGGTGTTCGTGTATCGATTTTGTGATTCATAATGTCACAAAATCTAACGGTTAATGCTTGCTGACGCCCCATGTAAAATAATGTGTCGGTCAAATATGTACGATATGCCATCTCTTTTTGCGCTTCTACATATTTCGCACTCACATAATTTAAAAAATGGCGAGTATCACGTTTTCCCCGATACTCGCCGTAACAGGTCCAAAAAATGCACCGACCGTCTTCCGACCTGATTATTTGAAAAAACTCATTAAATCTTTATCATTGAGTAATGCCATGACTTTACTCGGGAGAGTAAGAAAATTGCATTCATACTCTTCAACGGGTACGCCGTCCATAATTGCAAGAATTTCAATAATTTCTGATTTATGGTTTTTAAGTACATATTTAATTAACGAGATTCTCGGCCCGTCGATTAATTCCTTGATTTTTTCATCAGCAAGAATTTTTGTAGCGGGTTCAAGAATATCGGCAAGTAACTCAATTGCTGCTTCATTTTTATACTCAGAAAGTTTCATGATTAGCTCTCCCCTTCTGCCGTGCCGGCTTTTACATAAATTTCAAACGGAACTGTCTCGGGCGCGTCAATCGAATAATGACCTGTAAATTCAAATGCAAATTGACCTTTGGCCTTATCACTTGACTGAACTTGAAAACCTGCAGTAGAGAGTCCATTCATAAGATGGATTGCACAAAAACCGCCATTTTTTGCACCGTTCAAGTCTGAATAGTCACCGACCCACCAAATATCGCTGAAATCATCGGAATTAATTTCATTTCGTGGGATAATGTGTGTTGGGTCACTTGATTCTGTATCAGCAGCACCAACCAGCGTTTTAGCCATTGAGGCGCTAACCGTCGCAAATGTACCTGACATTTTAGCTTCCCAAGAATCAAGGCGCTTAAGCTCTTTTGTGTTTTTTGGGCAATTGTCGATATCTTCACCGTAATCGGTATAAGTTGGTGTAGCCGTAAAATTGATACCGCCAGATGTAGCGCCGATAATGTCGCCAATCACACCCGTTGCGGGGGTAAACATTGAAACCAAAATACCGGCGTTCATTTGCAACTGTTTAAAGGTATCAGTTGGAATTTGAGTATATTTCAAAGGTAATCACTCCTTATTGTTAATCTATATATTCGGCTGATATATTAATTAGGACACGACGAATCATATCGTTAGTGTCTCCAATTCGCTGCATAAAAGGACTTGCTTTTTTAATCCAAAGCAATCCCTTGTCATATGAAATAGTTTTACCGCCATTGTTGAGAACTTCGGCAATCTCAAATGATTTTCGAGTAATATCAGCCCATGATGTTCCATAATACCATAGTGAGGCCGACATTGCAACGTCTGAACCAAAACTATCAATTGCGACATCATATGTAATGTACGGTAATTGAGCATCAGACGGAACCGAGGATTCATCATAAGCTTTAATGCCAAAACTACTCCAAAATTGATAGAGAGCCTGAACTTTATCCATCAAGTTTCCACTCCTCAGCAGATACATTCCGCATATCTAAACTTGCAGTATCTGGAGAAAATAGGTCATCGCCATCAGAAGTAATCCGAAAAATTTTACCATCAAATTCACGGCGCAAAACATCGTGATAATCCAACGTAATATTTTTCTTTGTAATAATTGTATAATTACTTGTTACTCCTAATGCTTGAGCTATTTTTGTTTCATTCGATGAATTGAAAACTACTGCAGCTTTAATTTTCGCACCATCCACCCAGTGAGTAATTGTTCCGCCATAGCCATCATCAGATTTAATTTTATTTAAAATAGTAAAATCTTGCATCGCAGCTTCCAGCAATGACATAAAAATCACCTCATCGATATGCGCACAATTTACGAAAAGCCTTAAGCTGATTCGCAAAAGCATCTTTCCAAGTGAATGATTTACCGTCGGAACCGGTCTTAAGTGAATAGCTATAAGGACTTAAACTTTCAGATTGATAGGGAGACTCTGCTTGTTTTGCATGATTGGCTTCCCATTCCTCAATTTTTTTGGATAAATCCAAAATATCTTGCGGAACAATCATAAGCCAGATTGCTCCGTCAAAACTTTCATCAATCAAGTTTGTATCGGGGTGCTGATAAATACCATCGTTAAACATGCTTCCTACAATACGAAAATATTGATTTTTTACCACGTTAATATTATCCGTTGCAAGTTTTCCGTCTTTTATTTCAAATTTATCGAAAATTTTGTCAACGGCAAAATAATTATTAATCTCGGCACAAATTAAATTGAGCGTTTTAAACATAATCAGTCACCCCGATAAAATTAACCCCTTGAAATAATCTGTACAAACGGGATTGCCTTTGTATCAAAGTATTTGCTGCCGTCAGTATTTTTCACGATTGACCATCTTGCCGCAGTCTTAAGCTGAGCGTCGGTCGGTGAAATAATAGCCGGTGAAGGCTGAACAAATGAAAAACCTCTCGGAGCAAAAAGCTTACGCTGACGAGTAATAAGCTCATCAATACCACCGCTGGTTTTAGGGTCACGGTAAGGCTCATTCGGTTCCTTTACACCGCAGTCACAATAATCGAATGCACCCTGGCCAAGTACATATGTTGTGTATTTCGTACCTTCTACAACATACTGATTTGCAGCAGCATCGGCCGGATGGAATGCGGCAGCGGTAACTGTTGCGAGATTTACCTGAGCACCTGTTGCGCCGCTCGCAACAATCTTAAGTGCGCCGGGTGTTGATTCTGTAGCAGCGAAATAACCGTCAACAGTTGGAACATCGTCATCAACCAATACCGTACGGCCATTCCAATCTGCAAGGGCAATACTTCTCTGAATGCCTTCAGAATCGGACTGTTTGCGATATTCGAGAATCTCAAGATTTTCGAGGTTTGTAGCAACAGTCGAATGCATAACGGCCATTGTGAAAATATTTTTGTTTGCGCCTGCTGCTTTTTGAATAGCAGTATTGAGGGTAGTCGGGCCTACATATGGGCTCGATGTATCGCTGATGTCATGAGTGTGACGAACATTAAACTTATCCGTGCTCACGCCGAAAATACCTTGAAGTTCTGCAATGATAGTTGCCTGGTCAATATCATCCCAGTATGCAACAACCTGCTTTGCGATTTCCTCCATGAAGTTCTTGCCTGTAATATCAAAAGTAAAGTCTTTTTCTTTCCATGCCTTCATACGGCCGACAACAATCATACTTTGAATGTATGAATCGATGGTGTCTGATGTAACGTTTGTTGTGCCGTCGTAGTTTAAAGCTTCACCACCAATGAGGCCAGTCATAGGAACTGAAATATAATTGCCGCCGGTCTGCGCGGAAAATTGTGTTTTCAAATCTGTACGGGTTCTGAGAATACCGGCGCTAAGAAAAGCATTTTGACGAACTCTCGGAACTGTTTCAAGATAACGGCCGAAAACTTCGGCGTTAAAATATTTTGAATCAAAAATACTTGGCATAGTTTCATTGTCCTTTCATTATTTGTAAAAATCTTTTACGATGTCGGGGTGTTCATTTGCAAATTGCATTTGCTCACCAAGTGACAACTTTTCATATTGTTCTTTGTCGCTAACATCGCTGTGCGGGGGCTTTTTTGTATCGGCACCCTTTGCCCCGTCTTCCGGAATAAAGTCTGACCATTCCGACTTGATTTCATCAGTAAACTGTTTGGAATCTGCAACTGAACCGTCTTCGTTCCACTTTATAGACTCATCGTTTGAGAGCTTTAAAATTTTGTCAATGTATTTTTCGGGAATACCTACGGTTTTAAGAATTTCCTTTTTTGCATTTAGCTTTTTTTCATTAAGTGTTCGGGCGGCCTGTTCTGATTTATATGTATCAAATTCCTTTTTGATAGCGTCATATTTATCTTTGTAAGAGTCGCCTTTTTTCAACGTTTCAAGTTCATTTTTTACGCTGTCGAAATTTTCAGCTTTTGCTTTAAAATTATCTCGTTCATCTTTCAGCGCGTCCACTGTTTCAGCATGTGCCGAAATAATTTCATCAATCTTATCGGACTCAATTCCTAAAGCCGATAAAAATTTACGTGTTAGTGCCATAATTTAGATTTCTCCTTTTCTTCGGTGGCATTTCTTCGCCTCAATCTATAATTAAATTATACCATAAAAATGTGTAGCATAACATAGTTTTATAACAAAAAATGAGGATAACTAAAAATATTAGTTATCCCCATTTTTTAAAATGTCAGTAAAATATTATTTGCAAGCTTTTTGTATTCATCGGAATGATTTGCTACAGAATTTCGGAGAAAATGCGCTCCGCCTGTGTTGTGATGCATGCTATCAATTAACTCAACATCAATAGCATAATCAACGTTTGTACCGATATAAGCTGCCTCCTCAAAAATCGCATGGGTAATGCTATTTCTTAATCGTCCGGTATCGACTGGGCAATTGGCTTTTGCATATTTTTCAGCAGTCTCACCAATAGAGCTTAAAATCATTTTTTTAGCATTTTTCATTGATGCTTTTACATTAGGAGAGTTATCGGTTAAGGTTACACTCATAAATCATCATCCTTTTCATAAAATTTACAGCTGGCATTTTGAAATAAAATTTCAAGGGGTTTGCCGTTATCTGTCGGCGGTCCCGGGTACATTTCGCAAAATGAATCCACTACGCCGCACTTAATTATTTTTTTACCTAGTTCAATGGTATCTCGATTTCGATAAGTACAATCTTTACATGCGACTTTTTCCGGGTCAGGCCATGACCCTTTCATTTCACTGATGTTTTGTTTTTTCATAATAAAGCCTCCTTCTACTTAATAATATTATAGCACATACGACCAAAGTTATACATGCAAATTTTATCCTGTTATTTACTTTTTATGTCGAGTTTTGCCTTCGTTGTATGTATCTTCATCACCAAATTTAAAGTAGTCCGGTTGCTCTACAATTTCCATTTCAACTTCATATCCACCCGGGCCCACTTGTTCAATTTTTGTAATTCTGAATTTTGTACCTCGCTGAATAATTACTTCGGCCTCATTTCCGACATCGGAATATGACATGCCGGGGGAATACAATTTTGCTTTGTCTCCAATAGTTTTACCGAAATAAGATTGCGGCTCCGCATAAATTGCATGGGTACCTTTAGGGGCATAAATTCGGTATGAAATATTATCAGAAAATCCAGTTCCTTTCGCAATGCCTGTTGACATAAATGAATGAGATTGAAATACTTTGCCTTCTAATTTTTTAAGTGAAGTAATATCACCATCCATAAGCATCGTATTTGCATCATCAAAAGATATTAAATTTCCTTCAAGTAAGCCTGCTAATCCACCACTACTACTTCCACGGACTAACCAAGTATTATCTTTTAATGTAGATTTTTCAATCGCGGTAGTGGCCTTTGTAATAGTCCTGTGATAGTCAACGTTGCCATTTTTACCATATTTGCCAAATGCTGACGGAATGGACCTCCACGAATCTTCATGGCCCCAATCAGTTTTATCGGGTCCAATATAATCCCATCTATCCCAATCGTCATGATAACCGGATAATGATTTATTAATAGGGTTAGAGTTTCGTGTATATTCCCAAACAGAATATTTTTCATTTCCGTCCAGGCTTCTCCATACTTTATCCGAATTCGGACGATGGTATTTATCAGCTTCATTTTTATCAGTAAATGCTTTTGCTGATTTTTTAGCTATCGGCGTATAAGAGTCCGGAGAAAATTTACCCGGTAAAACTTTAGGCTTAGGTTGTAACTTATCAAGCTTTTTTTGTAAAGCAACATACTGTTTGCCCTGCTCTTCAAAATGTTCAAGGTTATGCAAATATGATTCCAGCTCATTGTATTTAGCGGAACCCGGTGAAAGTTTTAAAAGCTGAGATTCATAATACTGCTTTTTCTTATCAATTGAGCCTGATAAAAGCTTTTCGGGATATTCTACAACGCTTATATCATCAACCCATATTCCGGAGTATGTAGTATTTGCAAGTGATTTCATTTGCTTTGTAATTTCATCAAGGGTTTGCTGTGTTTTAACCACTTTTTGCGTTTTAGCATTGACATCTGAAATTTTAATTTTTTTCGGAGAACCTACTACGCCTTTGTTTTGATATGCAATTAAATACTTATCAATTTTTACAGCGGATTCAGAATCCAATTCGCCTTTTAAATAGGACGCCCAGACTTCCGGGGGTTTACCTTGTGATTTTAACTCAGCATAAAAATGATTAGCAAGTGTTGTGTTTTCAGCTTTCATGTCATTATATACATGTGACATTTTTTTGCCCTGATAATCCGCTTTATTAACTGTTTGTAAGTCTTTAAATAGTTTACCATTTGCTCCGACAATATTGGCTACCAGTGTACACCGGCAATTATAAACATTCGCCGGATGAGCCGATGGGTCACCCGGGAATAATATTTTACCAAATGCGTTAATAAAAGGTTTATCGTTATCCTCTTCTTTTCCGTTGAGTGCAATATGCCAATCTCTGGTCCTTGCATCTGACGTGGTAAGCCATTGCTTTTTTATTATCAACCCGCTTTTTTCTGCGCGTGAATAAGAATCAGTTCGACCCTTATTTTCTGCTCCGGTACACATTGTTCGAGCGTTTCGAATTGCAGATTTTCGATTCATATCGCTTACATTTTCAAGGCGTGTGGCAATGGTGCTAATGGATTCTCCTTGTAAAATACCTTGTAACACTTGTGAGTTGATTTTTTTCGTATTCCATTTTTTATCCTTGCTAACGTTTAGTTTTTTAGTAGGCAAAAGTGTTTTGTCATGCAAAATTAAGTTTTTAACAGTTGATTCATCAACTAAATCAAAACTATACCCCGGGATTTTGTCTGAGATGGTGCTGCCAACTGCATTATAATTGAGAGTGTACACTCCGTTTAGTTCATCGTTGACATATGCCAATGCTGTTTGATTAACATTAGCTAATTGAGCAGTAACTTCATCGAGCATATTTTGCCAATGTTTTGACTGGAGTGTTGCCTTTTTAACCAATGCCTCGTATTTTTCTTTAAGTGCAGATTCGTCGGGAGTTCCGATGCTATTTTGCCATGCCGAATAAGCTTTATCAGTAGCTTTTTTTGATGTTGCTACATAATCATTAAATTTTTTAGTTAATTCTTTTTTAGTTTTCGAATAAACTCGGTTTAAACGATATTCAATGATTGCAATTTTCTTATCAGTTTCAGCATGTGCAAAATCAGCCATGAATTATTCCTCCTTATTTTTTTGGTGGTTTTTTATTTTTCTCATCCGGATTATTATCGTCCGATTCATCGACTTCATCTGATTCATCCGGTTCACCGGGTTCATCGCCATCAGAGGATTCAAAACGATTTGCCTCTTCTTCGATTTGTTTATTGATAATATCCGGAATCTCATCCGGTCCGATGAATGGCAAATGTTTGAGAATTGTTTCATCGTCCAAATATTGCGCAGCAGATAAAATCATTTGTGTTGATTCAGATTCATTAATAATCATTGAGCGGGTATAGGTTGCTTCATCTTCAATCCCGGCAACAGTAAGAATACCCTGTATAAATTCATCAGCCTGCACTTGCCAACGGTTAGCTTTATGATTAAGTGGTTCATATGCGGCTTTGATTTGTGTTGCCGTTACGGCACCGCTTGCAATATACTGAGGGTCAAGTGCTCCGTAATCTTTGTAAAGTTGCTTTTCAAGTCTCGTTAAGATTGTGTCACGTGCTGCATAAGGAACTTCAAGTGTATGTGCTTCAGCTTCAACATCGTCATCGAGTCCAAATACGTGGGTTGTTTTAATCTGCTGAATAAACCGAGCCATATCAACATCATCCATGCCGCCTGCATTTTTGAGCATCCAATAAATTTGCGAGGCATCGTCGAGGTCATTTGCAAAACCCGAATTGATTAAATCGTAGGCATCAATAGTCTGTTGAAGGCCTACTAATTCGGATTGTTTGTATTCATTTGCAAAAAATGGAACAATCGGGAATGTTGGATAATTTTGGCCATCATAAATGATTGTTCCATCAATTACCGATGACTTAGTTTTAAGAATATAGGCGCGCTTTTCCTTTAAAACTTCGCCGCGTAATTCATTATCGCCATCGCTTTTGTTCCAAATATATTCTGTGTAGCCATCCAGCTCATAAAGTGTCGCACGCAGCGGCTTTTCCGGAGCGATTTGCCAAAAACGAATACCAGCTTTTAATGCTCCGTCTTCCTCATCATATAGCGGAACAAATTCCGTCGCTTTAAAAACTTCGATATGGTCCAAATTAAAAAAGCCATATGCTACTCCGCCCACGAGCGCGCTTCGCCCGCATATATTTACTTTTATGTCGAAATTTTTGCCGAGTTTCTTTTTTGTTGCGGCATTTTTGAACGTGATTCCTTTGCCCAGTAAAAATTGTGATTGCTGGGTAACAAACTGATTGAAAAAATTACTCGGGATTTTAAAGTTTGCCGAGTAATTATCCGGTACACATGTGCCCTCAACTGTATAGAGCAACTTAATGTATGTGTAAATAGTAGTGTTTAAATGCCTGTCATATTCCTCTGCGGTTTTAGCCGTCCGGTATAATCGGGTTGACCTATACTCTTGAATAGCTGCATATGTAAAGCCTATTTTATTTTCTCCTGCAGTTAATAAGTCTTGATAGGTTCTCATAGTATCATCGCTCCTTGTCGTTTTGGTTTAGCTATGTGTAAAGTCTTGACCAAATAGCGCATTGAATCCATCGCATGGTCATTAATTTTGATAGGTATATCAGTTCCCGCTTTTTCATCCCAAGCGTAGCCCTCGGCTTCTTCTCGCCAGTGCTTCAAATCCGGTGATATTTTAATTAATCCGGTTTTAAGAGCTGTCGCTGTTTCACGAATTCCGTCGGCTACGTCATTATTTGCCTTTTGGACCTTCGCCCATCCTCGTTTTTTAAGCAATGCAATAAAGCTTGCTGCTGATGGGTCAATGATGGTTAAAAGTTTTTGGCCTCTTTCCAATGGTACATCGCGCACAAACTCGTCGAGGTCTTTTCCATATTCCTCATCAGTCTTTTGTATGCCTTTATCTCGGCCTGAATAATAATATTCTTTGTAAGCATACCATACTCCGCCGACTTGTTTCCACAAATAAGCTGCAAAAGCGTTTTGTGTGCCGTAGTCAATACTTAGCACATACTTTTGGCCTGTATTATTCGGAACCTCACATATAGCATTTTGATACATTGGATAAATTAAGCCTTCAGCTAATGCCCATCGGCCTTGAATGTATCGGTCATAGTAAACCGTTCCGGCATATTCTTTGCAAATTGAATCAACATAATTTTTTGACAAAAATGGGTTATCAAAAATTACATAGTGTTGAATGTAAGAATCAATTTCCTTATCATCAATAAACTTTTTAAGCCAATGACTTGGATATTCCGGGTTGCATGCCCCGTCAAAACACGAATAAGGCTTATCAAGTCTTGACTTTAACATCTCGAAAACATCAGGGCTCCATTTAGCGATTTCATCACCGTAACAATATTTAATCGATGAACCTTGAATTTTTGCAACTTGACTCTTTTTTTCTGCGCCTAAGCAATATACATCTTGCCCACAGATTCGAGCCAAATTTCGGCCATTTATTTGACCGACTAATGCATCGGTATAAATCTCTCGCATAGGTTCAAGCACGTTTCTTTCAATAGACTCTTTGGAGACTCCCAAAATTACAGCGAGTCCTGTTTTACCGGCAAGCATGCGTAGTCTATAGGGAATAATAAAAGCTACATCGACAAAACTCTTGCCGGAACGGACTGCTCCGACTTTTAAATTCCAGCGATGATTTGCATTGACAATATACTCATTCTGCTTCGGGCTGAGTTTCAACATCAACTTCATTCTCCTTTTGTTGATTTTCTTTTTCTTGAGCTTGCTCCTGAGCTTGCTGATTTACTGAAACTAAAATTGCATCAAGTTTTGCAAGAGCGGATTTATCTTCCACCGGCCGTTATCTCTCCACCCGTCCTAACTTCACCTTCGACCCATGGCTCCATACAGGAAAGTATTACGTGCAGGAGGCTTCTTCCATGTTCGTGGATCTGGTGATTCGACAACTCGTTCACGAACCCGTGATGATGCTCGATCTCTGTGCGGCTCCAGGTGGAAAATCTACCGCCGTACGTGCTGCCCTGCCGGAAGGTAGCCTTCTTTTCAGCAACGAACCGATGCGCACCCGATCGCAGATTCTTGCAGAGAATATCCAGAAGTTCGGTCATCCCGATATGATCGTCACCAACAACTATCCACGCGACTACAAGAAGTCGAAGCTTCAGTTTGATGTCATCCTCACTGATGTTCCCTGCTCCGGCGAAGGTATGTTCCGCAAGGATGATGGCGCCATCAGCGAATGGAGCCGTCAGAACGTCGACAACTGCTGGCGACTGCAACGCGAGATAGTAAGCGACATCTGGTCGTGTCTGCGTCCCGGCGGACTGCTCATCTATTCCACGTGTACGTTTAATGCGCATGAGGATGAGGAGAATGTGGAGTGGATAGCCTCTGAGCTTGGTGCTGACATCCTCAGTCTGCCCGTTGAGGCGGAGTGGGGCATAACGCCAGCCGTCGTAGGCGACATACCCGCTTATCGCTTCCTGCCGGGAGTGAGCCGTAGCGAAGGACTCTTCCTTGCCGTGCTTCGCAAGCATGGCGACGCTGATGAGGCTCCCGTGAAGGAGGACAACAGGAAAGCGCCGCGCCGAGGACGTGGCGAGAAGGCTGCTGCGATGAAGACGCCCGACGTGCAGCTTGTCTCTCCTTCTGACTATGCCGTACGTCAAGGCGCCTCCGACACGCTCCTTGCCGTACCGACGCGATGGGCTGACGTCTATGACAAGGCGGCAGCATCGCTGAAGGTGATGCACGCCGGTGTGCAGCTCGGAACGGTGAAGGGCAAGGACGTGGTGCCAAGCCAGTCGCTCGCTCTCTCACGACA
>OIXU01000097.1_pt1 | contig 27941 bp, 20 predicted proteins | sample 1587921 | NCBI WGS metagenome assembly OIXU01 (sample SAMN03283238) | human gut metagenome | biome: human-associated habitat; material: feces | host: Homo sapiens | place: Peru | collected 2012
GGCGGCTACTACATCAAGCAAACCACCGACACTCGCTCTCAAGGCTCATACACCGTGACCAACTTTTCAGGCATCATCGACCTGACAAGCAACACCACATCAAAATCGTACTTCTCGTTCATCGTGGAGAATCACTATCAGGTGAATGCCACTATCGCCGAAATGCGATTCACTGGTGTTACAGCCGATATCAAGGATGCCGACGGCAATATGCGCACACTCTCCAACGGCACTGTCGTGACCACGCTCAACCCTACCACCAAGAAGGCGTCAATCACCATCACCGGACTTGACTACGACGGCAATCTTGGCAAGGAGCGTACCCTCACATACGAAAACCTCGACTTCGCGCCTTGCGACAATGGCTACAAGATTAAAGCCAGCGTGGCATCGCCCACCACAAATGGCGATGTGGCACTCGCTAAGTACAAGTTGAAGGATTTCGAGGCAGAAATCGACTTTTTCGACGACTTTGATGCTTCCTACACCATCGACAACATTGGCGAGGTGAGGTTGGATCTAATTAATAGGAACAATAACTAAAATCACGACTATAAATTATGAAGAAAATCTTTTCAATGCTCTTAATGGGCATGATGCTGATGGGCATGACTTCATGCCTCGACAACAATGAAAACAACGAAACAAACTTCACCCTGTCGATGTACAACCGCACCGTTACAATGGGTTCGGAAGACGTTTCTGAGTTTAATGTGAACAACTCCGCATTCAAAATCAACTACACCAATAGCACCATCTCTGTGAATGCAATGGCTACCGTGGGTAAAGACAACACTATCCAATTCAAGATTGATGATATGCAACTCACCGCCGACCAAGGTATGCAAGCTTATCGCTTCTCTTGCCCAGCTGCCACTACCCAAGGTGTGGAAATCACCAACTTCAGAGGTATCATCGACCTGCAAGTGGGTGTGCTGTACATGACTTACAATGTGGGTGCCGACAAGACTGTGCACGCCACCGCCGCGCTCCCATTCTTGCACTGCAAGACCAACATCGACCCTACCGATGAAACGAAGCAAGACTTCTCAAGCGAAAAAACGCAATACGACTTCCGCATCAACAAGAGCAATATGACTGCTACCGTCACCATCGTAGGCTTTGCTAAAGACGCAGACCAGAAGGAAGCATCCGAAAACATCGCAGTGTTTGAAGGCTTGAACGTGAAGTTCACTCGCAGCGGCTACAAAATCACCGCCCCAATGGTGAAGTCAACCACCACAGGTGTAGGCAACGTGTCCGACGCTACAATTAAAGACGTGGAATTCAACATCATCGACCAAGGCATCCGCTTCAACGGCAAATACGAAACCGGCACATACGAAGCCGAAACCGCCGGCACAATGTTCAACGAAAAAACAGTATAATCCCCCCCGAACAACAACAAACACCCCCAAATAAAAAGCCCTGCAACTCCCCAAAAAGTCGCAGGGCTTTATTTTCATTCCCACCCAAAAAAAACCGGAGTCGGACAAGTCCGATCGGACAAGTCCGACAAGTCCGACCCCTGATTCCAAAGGCGAAAAATATCCTTTGGAAATTTATGGGGATTAGAGGGATTAGAGGGATTGGATTTTGGATTGGGTGGTGTGGAAATCGGTGATGAGTTCGTGCATAATTTGGGCTACGGGCTTCACTTCTTTGATGGTGCTGGCTATTTGGCCGATTTCGAGTTCGCCGTGTTCCAAATCGCCTTCGAAGATGCCTCGCTTCGATGCTGCGCGTCCAAGCAACTCGCGGAGTTCGTCGGCTTCGGCACCACGGTTTTCGGCTTCGGCAATTTTTGCGAACAGTTCGTTTTTAATCAGTCGGGTGGGCGAAATTTTCTTCAACGCCAGCATGGTGCCGTCTTCGCCAAGGTCCACGCAAAGTTGCTTGAAGGCGTCGCTTGCCGAACTTTCCTCGCTCACGGCAAACAAGGTGCCAATCTGCACGCCCTCTGCGCCAAGAGCCATAGCCGCCAGCATCGCCTTTCCTGAGCCGATGCCACCTGCCGCAATCAATGGCAGGGAAATGGCATCGTGCACCTGTGGAATGAGCGCCAAAGTTGTGGTCTCTTCCCTACCGTTATGGCCACCAGCCTCAAAGCCTTCAGCCACCACGGCATCAACGCCAGCCTCTTCACATTTCTTGGCAAACTTACTGCTCGACACCACATGAGCCACCTTTATGCCAGCCTCGTGGAAGCGTGCGGTGTACTTCTTTGGGCTACCAGCCGAGGTGAACACGATTTTCACACCCTTCTCGATAATGATTTCAATGAGACGCTCAATTTCGGGGTACATCAGTGGAATGTTGATGCCCCAAGGCTTGTCGGTGGCTGCGTTCATCTTGTCGATGTGCTCGATAAGGGTTTCGGGGTGCATACTGCCTGCACCCAACAGTCCCAAACCACCGGCATTGCTCACAGCGGCAGCCAAACGCCAACCGCTACACCATACCATACCACCAGCAATCACTGGATATTGAATTCCAAAAAGTTCTGTTATTCGATTAGGTTTCATAACTATTATAATTTTATATATTCATTTCAATATTTTCACATTCAGACAGTTGCATCCATTATTTAAATGGCTGACCAAGAAACAAAAGAGCGGTGACCTTACTACGCTTGAGCGCATAAATCACCAACAGGGTTACGCCAATCACACAAAACGCCACCACCATCGACAACGCAGCCAATGGCACCACAGCCATGCCCAACTCTTTCAGCGGCTCTTGAAGCGCAGTGAGGGGGAACAGGAAGAAATAGTGGAGCAAGTAGATGCCCAGGCTCTCGTGGCCGAGGAAATTGAAGTATCGGGCTATCGCCGACGGCGTTTTACCCTCGGTGCGATATTCTTTGAGCGACCACGGCTCAACGAGGGCGATTGCCACCAAAATGAGGGCGAAGTGCATCACTGGAATGGTGGCGAAACCGATTACCGGCCACATACTTGCCATATCGGCTCCCCAAATATCCCATGGATAAGCCACGCTGTAAAGCGATACGCCAAACACCACCATGGCAATAGCCAATGCCCACTGGTTGTGCACAAGGCGATTGAACGCCTCTTTCATGTGGTTTGCCATCACGCCCATCATAAACACAGGGAAGAAGCGCGCAAGCAGCCCGAAGCCCACATAATCCACATTCGCATCCTCATCGGCAAAGGTCATCGACAGGGCAATGAGTATGCCGTAGGCGGCAAGCAGTACCACAATTTGAGGGAATATGCCTTTAAGGCGTTGGAGAATGGCGCTAATCGGAATGTAGATCAGGCACAGTTCAAACAGGCACAGCGTGAACCAGTAGCCGTCTTTCCAATAGGCGCGCAAGAGGTCGGGCAGATTGTCGCTCAATGGCGATTGCAGTCCGCTATGTGGAAAATACCACACCCACAGTGGCGTGATGACCAAAAATGGGATAATGAGTTGTATGAAGCGTTTTTTCAGTCCTGGGGTAATGAATTGCTTGTCGGTATTGGCCTTATAGGTGAGATAGCCGCTGATAAAGAAGAACACAGGCATGTGAACTTGGCCTATCAACTTAAACAGGAAGGCGGCATCAAGCCCTCTAACACACATGGTGAGCGCATGTCCCATCACCACCATGAAAATAGCGATGCCTTTCAGTAGGTCGAAGTATTCAATTCGTTGTTTCTTTAGTCCAATACCATTCATTATGTTAATTAGTTTGTGTAGATTTTGTTTCTACAAAGATACGCAAAAATCACTTTTTTTTTGATGTTGATAGATATGAAATTGCTAAATTTGTAGAAAATCATGTACTATGGCAAAAGAAATCAAAAAATGGGCAACTCTGGAATCGCGCTACATCATTCAGCGACCATGGCTCACCGCCCGCGTGGATAAGGTGCAACTGCCCGACGGACGCATCAACCCCGAACATTATGTGCTTGAATACCCTGCGTGGGTGAATGTGATAGCCGTCACCAAAGATGGTCAGATGGTAATGGTGCGCCAGTATCGCCACGGATTCGATGAAGTGCTGGTGGAACTGTGCGCCGGCGTGGTGGAAGATGGCGAAGCGCCTGTCGATGCCGCAAAGCGCGAACTGCTTGAAGAAACTGGCTATGCCGGCGGCAAATGGCGCGAAGTGATGACCATCGGACAAAACCCCAGCATCTGCGACAACCTCACCCACTGCTTCGTGGCTGAAGGCGTGGAGAAAGTGAGCGGTCAGCACCTCGATGCAAGCGAAGACATAGAAGTGCTGCTGATGAGCAAGGCAGAAGTGCTCGACATGCTCATCAACGACCAACAAAAGCAAGCCCTCATGGCAGCCCCCCTCTGGCGCTACTTTTACACCCAAAAATGAAAAATTACCACACACAAAAACGCTATAGCGTAAACATAACAAAATTAGGCTCTCTGGCTTTTTTGCAAAGCTTAGAGAGCCTAATTGTTGTTATGGGAAATCACCTTTATGGTTGAGGGCGGTTATTTGATGAATTTTGCGGTTTTGGTGGCGGATTTGATGATGTTAACGCCGTTGGAGAGCGATGTGGTGATGTTGGCGGTGCCGTTGGCGTGTGCCTTGGCCACCATTTTGCCTGTCACATCGTAAATCACAACTTCACCCACCACGTTGCTCACCACGATATTGTCGCCATTCACAGTCACAGCCAATGGGCTATTCTTTAATGTGGTAATGCCTGTGGCTGGAGTTTGGGTGATAGTAAATTCCACATCTTGGCAAGTGGGGTACGACACTTTCACCTTTGCCTCGCGTTCTGACGCGCCTTCGGGCAGAGGTTGCGCTGTGGCAGTAATCACAGCATCAGTGTCTTTGCCTGCACCTACGGTAGTGAGCCAAGTGGCTTCTGCGCCTTGATCGTCGGTCACAGCCACGGTGAGTTCCGACGCATCTTTATAGCTATCGAGGCACAACTTCACATCGCCTCCTACAGCACCAACGGTAAGGCTTGTTTCTTTAATCGCCTTGAGCCATGGGAATTCTGTTTCGAGTTCCATAAAAAGATGGGTCTTCAACTCGTTGCCATTAGTGTCGGTCAAAGATGTGGCTGGCAGCACGGCAGAAGTGGGCTTACCATTATTCATACCAGAGAGGTAGAAGTACTGCGAATTAGTGTCGTTTTTATCATAAGAGATAGTTTGAAGCAGATAGATGGTGTTGTTCTGGTCACAGTCGAGACCATACACAAGCCCAAACACATCACGATCGATTACCACAGGATCGGTTCCTTCGGTTGGAGCTACATCAAATGGAATGGCGTAGTAGTTGAAATTGCCCATTGGCACCTTCACAATGTCGGCATACGCACATTCAGCTCCAGCAAAGCCGGCATACGGCATATCGTTAGGCGAACAGCGGTAGAACGCAAAACCAAACTTTGAGGTTTCACTAATCATACCATAAGCGAGCACCCACACACGCTTCACGATGTAAGGCTTGGTTGGCTTCTCGTATTTTGTCATAAAGCCAAATGGCGCATAATAAGCGGAATCGGTAGGATTCTTTCCTAAAAGCATTTGGGTCCAAATATTCTTGGTGAATTTGTGGAAACCGCTCAATGGAATAGACTGGTTGTTGAAAAGGAAGCTTACATCATCTTTTTGCACATTCGCCAAAGTGAGCGGATAGGTTTTGCCATCCATCTCAGGGGCACCACCAGCATACACGTCCAGCACTGGAAGTTTATAGCTTTCATCGGCAAAGTCTTGAGCCTTAACCGTAAGTTCTGGAGTAGGATACAAACCTTCGATACTGCGCGAGGGAATAAAGCCTGACACCAAATCCTTGTCGGTAGAGGTTTGGGCTGTACCATCGTCTGCCAGATATTTCCACGACACAGATTCCACATTAGCCGACGAACGGTTAGTCCAAGTCAAATCGGTGTAGGCTGGAACGTGGAGGAAAGTGCGGACCGAACCGCCATCGGTAGCAATCAATGGATATTCAATATTCTTGCTCAATCCCCAATACATAGTACCAGCTGGACGCTGATACAGGGCTGTGAGTTTCGCCTTGTCAACCACCACTTTATCGAGTTCCATCGTGTTGCCACGAATACCCACATATCGGAACGCGATTTCCACTTCCTTACCATCGTAATTCTTCAGCGAAATCACCACATCTTCGCTTCTTTGGTTATAGTAGTTGTTAAACAAATCATTGAGCGTGTAGTTTCGCCACGCTGGCTCAATGTCATAGATTTCCTTCCATTCGCCACCATTTTCACGAATATACACCTTCAGCGTAGCCGAAATAATTTGATGAATAAACTCCATGGTGCCGAAGTTGATGTTCTCGTTCGACATGTCGTAAAGATAGAGCGGAGAATAGCTGATGTTGAACGAGAGTTGCTCATTAGTGCGCAACTTCATCTTTGGAGTTACGAGCCACTCGTCTTGTGGAAGGTCTTCTTTCTTGTTGTCGGCACGTGTCACCCTTGCGTAAGGGATCACGCAATAGTATTTCCCCTCCACAGGAGTTGGGAGCGAGCCTGCCTGTCCGCTCACAAACCATGTGAACGCGCCACCATCGTAACTTCCAGCCTCGCCTTCAGAATTGATTTCGCTCCAAGTGGCAGGAATCCAGTTTTTAGTAGTGCCGTCCCATCCTTCAAAACCTTCATTGAGCAATACGCCCTCGGCGTCGGCTTTCGATGAAGGCGCTTTCAGCACCTTAACAGGCTGGGCATCGGCTTTAACAATGCGCTTGTATTTCACTCCGTTTTTAAGTACGCACTCCTGTTCGGAAACACCGGGCGCAAGCACCCTTTCCGAGAGCACAGTGGCGTTGGCATCATGCGTTTCGACTAACTGGCGCGACACACTTGCGTTCACTTTGTAGTCTTGACCCTTGGAATTGGCAAACGGATTCACTTCGACACCAGCATGTGCCATTACCGCCATACCACAAAAAGCCATTGCTGAGAGGAGGATGGTTTTCTTCATAATTGGGTTGATTTATTTTTAGAGTTAGTAATCAAGTGACTTTACATCTGCAAAGATAAACAAATATTAAAACAAAATCCACTTTTGTCGAAAAAATGAAAGAAAAATTTCATTTTCAAAACAAAAGTGGATAAATTATCTGGTTTTTGATTTATAACAGTAACACACCACAAACCTATGGCTGCACGGTGATTTGGGTGCCGGAGGAGTGGGCGGAGAGCTGGGGAGCGTATTGGCATTGGGCGGTGGCTATGCCTGCGCTGAAGCTACCCTCAGCCGTCACATACACATCGTAACTGATGATGTGTGTACCCTTGTCGAGCGAGGTGAAGAACAGGTTGGTTTGGGCATCTTTCGTCTCTTGGAAGAAATAAGTGCCGTCCATGTAACGACTGCCCGAAAGTTGGTCTTTAGGCTCAAAGCAAGCCGCACGCTGGTCGGTGACGGTGAGGAAATCGAGGTCTTTATTGTTCTTGATCACCACACGCACTTGCACCTTGTCGCCCACCTTGAAATTGCGGTCGGAGACAGGGATGAGTTTGCCATCGGCACCATAAACGAGATATTCTTTTCTGATGCTCATTTCGGTGATTTCTTTCGCCTCAACCGAAGCCATAGGAGCCTTGTATTGGCAATACACGGCGCCCCATGCCGGACTTGCGCCCTTGCGGTCGATTTTCAGCGTGGCACCGCTCTTGGCATGGATAGTCTTGCGGCAGTAGCCCACATATTCATCAATATGACTAAACTGCACCGCCTCGCCATCGATGGTGATGATGGGCTTTTCGCTGCGTTCGAGCCACTGGCTGCCTGTGGAAAGGAGAGCATACACCGCATCGGCAGCAAGGCTTGAACTGCCCCAGTCGTTGGATTGCTTCATCAGCAGAATCCACTTGCGGATTTGGTCGATTTCGGTCTGCGACGCACCCACCTCGTGCATTGCCTCAAGAATGGTGGCGGTGACTGCCACCTTGTCGAAGTAGCGCCAACCGATTTGCAGATTGTCCCAATACATGCCCAATTCAGGCTTCACGATAGCGAACTGGCGGAGCGATTCCACGATGCGGCTTGCCACTTTCTTGTAGCCGCCACGGTTGAGTGCCATGGCAAAGTAAGCCTTTTCGCCCATTGGCAGCCCCTTCCAATCCTTGGTCATGGCAGAGAGTGCCTTTTTCATCATCTTATCGTTACCCGAAGGAAGTTTCACGCCAGGGAACAGCGAGCGCACATACACATACGAACTAAATCCGCTGTAATTCTTCTTGCTCACTTTCTGCTGCTGGTTCCACAGTTTGAGCATTTCGCTATCGTAATAGGCAAGCGCCTTTTTCGTCATCTGATTGATGTCGGCATCATCTAAGGTGTAGCCCAAGTGCTGCAATTCGCCAATCAGTTGAAGCACCACTTCGGTGGTCCATAGGCTGCTTCGGCAACCGTTGTACTCATACCATGGGAATCCGCCATCGGCACGCTGCAACTTCTGCAAAGCACCCACAATCTTCTTGTGCTCGGCGCTCATCTTCTTCTCGTCGAACAGATCAATGAGTTTCGACATGCGCAACGACTGGCGGTCGGCCTCGTTCACCCATGGCGATGCCAACAAGTCTGTAATTTTCAAATCCTTGTTCTTTTCAAGCATTGATGTGAGCGTGCTGTCGGCACCGTCGGCTGTCCATTGCTGAATGGCAGTTTTAATCAGCGGATTCGACCTTGCCACGCCCTGCGCCAGCACTTCGGCAAAAAGATTGTGCGCAAGGCTGGTGGCAATGTGATAGTTGGGTTCATAGATGGTGGGCAGAGCCGTAACGCAATACCACACAGGATTGTCGCAATATTCGAGCGTCACGCGGCTATCGAGTGGGAACGATGGCATTTTCACCTCGAAATGAGGCTTGGCGGCATCCACGAAAAATGGTTCGGTTTCAATCACAGGAGCAATATCACTCAGCACAGGAAGCATCACCTGCTCACCATCGCCGAAAGTGGCATTGGCGGCTTTCACACGGAAGCCTACAAATGGAATGGTGTCGGGCACGGCAAATTCAATACCCACCACCTCGGTGCCTTTCGTAGCAAGATTTCCATCAAAAGTCTTGGTCGCCACCACTTCTTGGGTGCGAGGGTTAAACAGTTCGACCACGGCAGAGAATGTGGTAGCCTCATCGGTGGCGTTCATCACGCTTGCCTTCAGTGCCACCTTGTCGCCACCGCGCACAAAGCGTGGCAGGCTCGACTTCACCATAATGGGCTTTTGAGTGAGCACCTCACGACTGATACTGCTGCTCACCATATTGCCAGTGTAGGCAATGGCTTGCATCACCCAAGTGGTGCTGAACTCCGGTGCCTCAAATTCCACGATCAGATTGCCACCAGTGTCGGAAGTGAGCATTGGTTTCCAAAGCGCGGTCTTGATGTCGGCCTCACGGAGCTTAATATCGTTGAGCTGCGGTTTCTTCTCAGCTTTGCTCTCTTTCGAAAGTTCAGCATTTGCCCTATCAAAAGTCTCAACCTTACTTTCTTCCAACACACCTTGTGATTTCGCGCTCATCTTCATCGCACTGCCATAGGCTATGACGGGAGCACCGTCCATCACCAAGAATTGTGAGAATTGTGGGAAAAAATGCTTACCATACATATTAAATACCGGCCACTCTGGCGAATAACCTTTCACTTTCACCTCATCTTGATATGATGCGGAAAGGTAACGGCTATATACGAAAAAACCTGTGTCGATAGTGTAGCGGCGTGCAAATTGGTATGACGCATAAATATTCCACTTGTTGCTGCTAAGGCTTTCGAGTGCCTTGTCGTACATTTCAAGCATCATCGCCGTCTGCACAGGATTGCCGTTTTTATCAACAAATTGCATGGTCCACTTTTCCTTTTCGCCTGGCACGAGTTTATCGCGGAAAGAGTTGAGTTTGATGTTCAGTTTCTGCTCATTGATGGTGGAGATGAATTTGTGGTAATATCGGCAGACTTCCCCTTTATACACATTAATAAATTCCACCGATATATATTCGTCGGGGGCATTAGGAATTTGCAGCGCGAAATCGTGCATACCTCGCTTATAGTGCAACCAACCCTCCTTCACGATGCCTGCTCGGCTTGTTGCCACATAGTAGATGTGAGATTCCGGTGTCGAAACGCCGATGGTGGTGTGTGCCACATTCTTTCCGTCAACACGGTAGGCCTCGGTAGGAATCCAGATAGGGCAGTCTTTTACTGGCGCACACTTGTCGGTGCTACGGTAAACTACTACTTCTGCTTTTGAGGTGATGTCGGGTTCATCTGCCACTTGCACCTCAATGCTATATACTCCCGATGGCACCTCAGAGAAATCGGCTTCGAGGGCATCGGTTCTGAAAGAGCTTGACTTCACCACATTGCCACTCTCATCTTTCAGCGTGTAGGTGCACACCAAACTCTTATCGGCATCGTCGGTGGAGTTGAAAATCACAGGCAGTTTTGCCTTTTTGCTGTTTTCGTGGGTGAAATCATGAATTTCGATACTGCGGATTCTGCCTACCACAAACGAGTGGTAGCCCTCACGGCTTTCGCCAGCAGCGGTAGTGACCTTGGCACTGAGCGTGTAACTGCGCCAATCCCAAGCATATTTAACTTCGCCATTGCCAAACAGATTGGCAGGGTATTCGATGGTGAAGCGGCCGTCGGCATCGGTGATGACGGTGGTATCGTTGAGCGTGGTGCCACCTTCGCTCTCATAACGCCAATACCAACTCCACGCCCTCTTTGAGAGCGTCAGTTTCACCTCGGTGTTGGCGATAGGCATACCCGAATAGGTGGTGGCTGTGCCTGTAATCTTCACAGGCTGCTTGCTCACGAAATTATGGCTTGCGTCGGGAAACTCTACGGCGAAAGTGGGCGTTTTGTATTCGCTCACATCCACATCTTGCCTGCCGTAGAATCCGCTGCCAGAGCATTTTACCAGCCATCTGCCATTCATGCGGTCAGTGGGAATGGTAAATTCGCCTTCAATGCGCCCGAAAGCGTCGGAGGTGAGTTTGAGTTTTTTCACCGATTTGTAGTTGGCGTCTTTCAATTCCACTTCAATCACCTCACCCGAAGCCACCGTTTTTGAAGTGGTGCCTACACGATAGAGCACAGCGGCAAACTTGATGGTTTCGCCAGGACGGTAAATCGCCAAGTCGGTGTAAACACTGATTGATTTCTGAATGTTGTCGGTATCGTCGAATTGGTAAACCGACACCTTCGGAGCGTATTTGTCGATGCCTTTGGTGAGGCTCACTTCACGGTCGTAATCAAATTCCACAGGCAGCGCACACGAGCCATCGGCAGCAGTCACGCCATCGATGTTCTCACCCTTCACGCTCACCCCCTTCATGGGTGCGCCTGTGGTGCGGTCCACCGCAAATATTCTGGTTTCCTTCTTTTCGCGAGCCACAGTGAATGAGGCAATGTCGTAAACGAGGAGCAAATCGTTGGTCCGCGAGGTGGATTCAATCGTTTTGCTTCCGTTCTTAAACGCCACCACAAACGCATACTGCCCATAAGGGAGCGGATTCAGCACCGCTGTGGTTGCGGTGTCGGTGAAAGATGGCATCGCACCATCTACATGCTTATCGTAGGTGGCGATAAATTTGCATTTTTTTGTGTCGATATTAGTTTCGCCACGCTTTTCCAGTGCTTCCACATAACTGTCGGGCACCTGATAGACGCTTATTGAGAAATCGTTCACATTCCTCACTCGGCACTCCACACTAATGGAGTCGCGAGAACTGACGCTGTTGGCGCGTATGATGTCCACCTTCTTGCATTCAATTTCTGCCAACCGCTCGCTCACCTGATAGGCATATACCCCATTAGGGTATCTCTGCAAATAATCCTTCAGATGCTTGTAACTCTCGGCGGAGGCAGGCAAATCTGTGAGCAGACAGCCCGAATGTTCGTTGTCCTTGTATTGGTCGTAAAGTTTGAGTTTTTCCGCCGTATTGAGGCCTTGGCTTTTGCTGAAGAGATAGGCTGGCACATATCCAGCCTTTAGCAAATACTCGCATTGGTCAGTTTGCTCATCAGTAGATTCTGATGCAAATTCACCCTTTTGCGCCAACACGAAATCGTAGAGCGTGGGCTGGTAGAGCGCGCCCAATTCATTACACCTCAAAATGTTGGCATAGTCGATGATGGCACACTTGCGCAATGCTTCCTTATCGCTCACGGCTTCGGTCATCAGTTCTTTAATCTTTTCGTTGAAGTCGTTTATCCCCCATTCCGAGTAATCGGCAGGGCGGGCGGCTTCCGACGTTTTTCGCCAACCGGCATACACATTCGAATATGAGCGGAAAACCTTGGCTTCGAGGGTGAGCAACAGCGACTTGAAATCGGGGCGACTTTCCTTTTTCAGCACCGACTCGATTTTGCCGATAATGGCAGGCAAATTCTCTTGCGAGATATTGCCTTCGGCTATACCGTAACGCACCAGCGCGTCGATCATCTGTTCGCCATTGTTGACTTTCAATGCCGCGGCAAGGTCGGCAGTTGCCTTTTCCGACACCTCTTTCGGAAAATCAAAATCTGGAACCGCCACTTTCTGATTGGCAAAAAGGCTGAATGGGAAAATAGCCATAACTAAAGCAATAATAATATTTGACAACTTGGTTACTTTCATAGGTCACGCGTTTTTTCCTCTTTGGTTATGAGGGTGAATAAAATGGACTGATATTTAAATGCAAATATAACGACAACTTTCTAAAAATCAGAAATTAGATGTTAGAAATTAGACATTATACCGTAAGATAAAAACAAATTTCCGTAATATATTTCATTTCAGGAAAAAATGACATATACTACGGAAATTCGAGATGTGTATTTGTGTAAGTTAGTTTATCTGATTGGGGTTGAGGTCGTCGGTGATGGTTTCGAATGTGGCGTTGCTGTTTTCCACACTGTCGCGGTAACTGCGTGCAGTGGTGTCGGAATCGGCGCCTACCACGATTTCTGTGCCACCAAGCTGACCATTAGCCATTGGATTTTGGCTACTTGAGCTGCCATTGAACAAATTAAACACCTGAATCATACAGAAAACACCGGCAAACATGGCTGCCATATACACATAGGGACGGAATCGCACCCATAGGTTTGGTTTTTCTTTCTCTTCAGGAGCGGCTGCTTCTGGCAACTTCTCTGCGAGGTTTTTGGCAAAATCGTTGAAGTAGTTTTCCGGGGTGGTAAACCCGGAATTTTTACCCAACTTGCTCAATATTTTGGAATCTTCTTCTTGTCTCATAGCGCTTGTTTGACTTGTGTAAATAGAAAAGGTTTAATCCTCCTCACCAAAAAAACTTTCAATTTTTTTAACAGCGTGGTGATACGACGCTTTCAATGCCCCTACCGATGTGCCGAGAATTTCACTCATATCCTCGTATTTCATCTCATCGTAGTAGCGCATGTTAAACACCAGTCGCTGTTTGTCGGGGAGTGTGGCAATGGCCTTCTGAAGTTTGAGTTGAGCCTCATCGCCATCGAAATACCTGTCGGCTTCAAGGTTGCTGGTCAAGAACGACGAATCGTCGTCGAGCGAGATGTTGTTTTGCACCTTTTTCTTGTTGATGAAGGTGATGCTTTCGTTCACGGCAATCTTGTAGAGCCATGTCGAAAACTTGGCATCGCCACGGAAACTGCCAATGTTGCTCCACGCCTTGATGAAAGTGTTTTGCAGCACATCGTTGGCATCGTCGTGATCGATAACCATGCGGCGAATTTGCCAGTAAAGCGGTTGCGAATAGTGCTCAATCACTTTACCGAATGCGGCGTTCACCGTCTCCTGATGATGGAGTTGCTCAACAATCAGTGCCTCGTCGTATGTATCTTTTTGTCCCATATATTACTGTTACAGTCCTACAAAGATAACTATTTTATTTCATTTCGGCAAACACTCCTTACTTCTGCCATCGCCCCCCCACCCCACACTTTTCGCCGCCATCTTCCACACTATTAAAGGGTGGATTTGTGAGGATACAGATTTTTTGGTATCTTTGTGGGTTATAAGGATTACAAGATATTATCAATATATGAACGAAAACAATCGCAAAGTGGCCCTTATCACGGGCATCACTGGTCAAGACGGCTCTTTCTTGGCTGAATTTCTGCTTGAAAAGGGTTACGACGTGCACGGCACCATTCGCCGCTCGTCGGTAGATTTCCGCGAACGCATTGCCCACCTCGAGGGCAAACCACATTTCCACCTCCACTATGCCGATATGAGCGACTCGATGAGTTTGATCAAGGTAATCGGTCAGGTGCGACCTACCGAAATCTACAACTTGGCGGCGCAAAGCCATGTGCAGGTGAGTTTCGACTCGCCCGAATTTACCGCCGATGTAGATGCCACCGGCGTGCTGCGTGTGCTGGAGGCTGTGCGCCAATGTGGTCTCACCAAGGAATGTCGCATCTACCAAGCCAGCACCAGCGAACTCTATGGCAAGGTGGAAGAAGTGCCTCAAAACGAGAACACCCCTTTCCACCCCTACAGCCCTTACGCAGTGGCTAAGCTCTACGGCTACTGGATTGTGAAAGAATACCGCGAGGCTTACGATATGTTCTGCTGCTCCGGCATCTTGTTCAACCACGAGAGCGAACGCCGTGGCGAGACTTTCGTCACTCGCAAAATCACCCTTGCGGCAGCTCGCATCAAGGCTGGCAAGCAGGAAAAACTATATTTGGGCAATCTGTCGAGCCTGCGCGACTGGGGCTACGCTCGCGACTATGTGGAGTGTATGTGGCTCATTCTTCAGCACGACACGCCTGAAGACTTCGTGATTGCCACCGGTGTGCAACACAGCGTGCGCGAATTTTGCACCTTGGCGTTCCACCATGTGGGCATCGAACTCGAATGGCAAGGCGAGGGCGAAGACGAGAAAGGTATCGACAAGGCCACAGGCAAGGTGCTTGTGGAGGTGAGCCCCGACTTCTACCGCCCTACCGATGTGGTAAACCTCTGGGGCGACCCCACCAAGGCAAGAGCCGAACTCGGTTGGGACCCACAGCGCACCTCATTCGAGGAACTCGTGAAAATCATGGTTGACCACGACGTGGCAAAGGTGGCTATCGAAAACGCCGGCGACCAAATCCGCGTCAACCTCGCAGAATACCTCGAAAAGGGAATTGTAAAATAAAGTCAACAGGTCTACGAGTCAACAAGTCTACGAGTCAACAGGTCAACAAGTTTTTTTTTGAGACAATAAGTATTTATAAAGTCTACGAGGCGACGATTTAACAGGTTTTTCTGAGTGATGGAGAGAGGAATTGAAACATTGTATATTTGGCAAGAGGCCAGGGCGTTTGTTAACAACGTCTATGGCATGATGGCGAAATGCAATGACTATGGATTCCGTGACCAGATGCAGAGGGCAGCAGTGAGTATCATGAATAATATCGCTGAAGGCTCAGAATCGGGTTATGATGCAAAATTTATTCATTTCCTCCATATTGCCAAAGGGAGTTGTGGCGAAGTAAAAAGTATGCTTTACCTCTGTGAAGATTTCAACATCTGCACCACAGAACAACGAACCGAACTCCAATCGCAACTAAAAAAAATCTCCTCTGGAATTATGAACCTCATAAATTTTCTCAAAAGCCACTCACCCACCCCATTGACCAAATAAACTCATTGGCTCAAAAAAAACTCGTTGACCTGTTGACTCGTTGACTCATTGACTCAAAAAAAACTCGTTGACCTGTTGACTCGTTGACTCGTTGACCAAAAAAAATAAAAACAATGGATAAAAATGCGAAAATATATGTGGCTGGGCACCGCGGACTGGTGGGCTCTGCCATTTGGAAGAACCTCGAACAACGTGGCTACCACAATCTGGTGGGCCGCACACATGCCGAACTCGATCTGACCGACCAACTGGCTGTCAGAAAATTCTTCGACGACGAACGCCCCGACGCTGTGGTGCTGGCGGCGGCTTACGTTGGCGGCATTATGGCTAATTCGCTCTACCGCGCCGACTTCATCATGCAAAACATGATGATGCAGTGCAACGTGATTAGCGAGAGTTATGCCCACGGTGTGAAAAAACTGCTTTTCCTCGGTTCCACCTGCATATACCCCAAGAATGCGCCACAGCCCATCAAGGAAGACGCGCTACTCACCTCGCCACTGGAATACACCAACGAAGAATACGCCTTGGCTAAGATTTCGGGCTTGAAGATGTGCGAAAGCTACAATCTGCAATATGGCACCAACTACATAGCCGTGATGCCTACCAACCTCTACGGCCCCAACGACAATTTCCACCTCGAAAATAGCCATGTGATGCCTGCGATGATGCGCAAGGTGTATCTCGCTCGCATGATTGGCGAAGGCAACTGGGACGCTATCCGCAAAGACATGGACAAACGCCCAGTGAACGGCATCGACGGAAAGGCATCGGAAGAAGCCATTCTTGATGTGCTGAGCCACTACGGCATCGAAAACAATAAGGTGAACCTTTGGGGCACTGGCTCTCCATTGCGCGAATTTCTCTGGAGCGAGGATATGGCTGATGCCAGCGTGCATGTGCTGCTGAACGTGAACTTCAGCGACATCATCGGCATCGACAAATACTCGTCGGTGCATTACGGCAACAGCACCGATGGTAAGGTGGACCGTAACAGCAGCGAAGGCCGTGGCGGTGCCATTCCATCGCTGGGCGAAATCCGCAACTGCCACATCAATGTGGGCACTGGCAAGGAGTTGACCATCAAGCAACTTGCCGAACTCGTGGCAAAAGCCGTGGGCTTCACTGGCACTATTGCTTTTGATGCCACCAAACCCGACGGCACGCCACGCAAACTCTGCGATGTGTCGAAACTCCACAGCCTCGGCTGGACCCATAAAATGGAAATTGAAGACGGGGTGAAAGCACTCTTCAAATGGTATATCGAAAACTAAAAAAGGCACTATAAATCCACAGTCTATGCCAACTCCAAAAACTAAAGGCGGCTCAGCGCTGAAAGAAGTGACAAGAATCAGTCTTGACGAGCCAAAAATGTTTCATGTGATACTGCACAACGACGATGTGACCACTATGGAATTTGTGGTGCATTTGCTCACCACCGTGTTTCGCAAGTCGCAGCCCGCTGCACAGGAAATTATGCTCACGGTGCACCGCAAAGGCTGCGCCACTGTGGGCACTTACACCTACGATGTGGCTTACACACGAAAATCCAAGGCCTTGAATATGGCGAAAAATGCAGGTTATCCACTGAAAATAACAATGGAAGAAGCAAACTAAACACACACTCATAACACTCAAATGGAACAAAAGAAAATCACATTCAACCGCGATTTAAACAAGGCGATGAAATTCGCCTCTCAAAAAGCGCTGGTGGAAAATAGCGATTTTATCACTCCGGAGCATTTGCTCTACGGCATGATGACGCTGCCACAGATGCAAGACTTGATGTGGTCGTGCAACGAAGCCTTCGGCCTCGACGATTTTTTGGATGAGCTCGATGAGCACATTGAGGAATCGACGAAAGACGACTCGCAAGGCGCGAAACCCAACGACATTTGCGAGCCTTCCTTCCAGTTGCAGCAGGTTTTCACCGATGCCGTGCGCCAGGCCATCATGGCTGAGCGCAAAGCCATAGATATGCCAATGGCAATCAACGCCATTCTCTGCCTTGAGAATTCATGGGCGGCATATCTGCTTCGCAAGCACGCCAATGTGGAAGACTTTGAGATTATGACTGCGACCGAAATTCATTTTCACGAACGCTCCACAGGTGTAGAAGAAGACGACGACCAATATTCAAACGGTGTAGGTGATAATCCATTTGGACTTTTCGACGATGACGACGAGGATCTGCCGTTTGGCGATGAGGACGACTTCTCAAGCCCCTCCCACAAAAACGACAAGTGGAAAAAATATGTAACTTGCATCAATGAGCACCTCGCTGAGAAAAATCCGCTCATTGGCAGAGAGAAAGAACTCGACCGCACCATACAGGTGCTGTGCCGAAAAGACAAGAACAACCCGCTACACATCGGCGAGCCGGGCGTGGGTAAAACTGCGCTGGTATATGGCGTGGCACGCCGTATCGAGGAAGGTAAAGTACCCGACCGACTGAAAGGGTGCAACATCTACCAGCTCGACATGGGCACGCTGCTGGCTGGCACTCGCTTCCGTGGCGACATGGAGCAGCGATTGAAGCAAATTATGGAGGGTGTGACAAGTGAGGCACACTGCATCATCTATCTCGACGAGATTCACAACATCGTAGGGGCAGGAAAAGGTGCAGAGGGTGGCAGCGATGTGTCAGACTTGCTGAAACCTTACCTCGACGACGACCGAATCAGGGTGATAGGTGCCACCACCTACACCGAATATAATAAGAATTTCACCCGCAGCGTGGGTATGATTCGCCGCTTCCAGACCATCGATGTGGAAGAACCAAGCATCGACGAGGCCATCCACATCTTGAAGAGTCTGAAGCCCATCTACGAGAAGTATCATCATGTGAAATACGATGCCGCCGCCATTGAATATGCAGTGACATCGAGCGCAAAGTTTATCACCGACCGTTTCTTGCCCGACAAGGCTATCGACATCATCGACGAAGCCGGTGCGCAAGCCGAGATGGAAGGGAAAAAGTACAAGAAAATCGGCAAAAAACAAATTGCCGAGGTGCTGGCGAAAGTGGCGAAAATCGACGCGCTTGCCATCAAGCAAGACGACAACAAGAACCTCGCATCGCTCGAAAGTCGCATGAAAGACGTGATTTACGGTCAAGACCGCGCTATCCAAACCGTAGTGGAAGCCGTGCAGCTCTCCAAGGCTGGACTTACCGACGAAAACAAGCCGCTGGCAAGTCTGCTGTTCGTGGGTCCCACAGGCGTGGGCAAAACCGAAGTGGCGAAAATGCTGGCGCAGGAATTGGGCGTGAAACTCGTGCGCTTCGACATGAGCGAATATGTGGAGAAGCACACCGTGGCAAAACTGATTGGCGCACCTGCTGGCTATGTGGGCTACGACGACGGTGGCTTGCTCACCGATGCCGTGCGTAAATCACCCGACTGCGTGCTCCTGCTCGACGAAATTGAGAAAGCTCACTCCGATATCTTCAACATTCTGCTACAGGTGATGGACTACGGCGTGCTCACCGACAGCAAGGGCCGCAAGGCGCATTTCAAGAATGTGATTCTGATTATGACCAGCAACGCCGGCGCACAATACGCCTCACAGGCAAGCGTGGGATTCGCTTCCACAGCCACTGCCGGCAGCGCCATGCTCAAGCAGGTGAAGCACACATTCAAGCCCGAATTTATCAACCGCCTCAACGAGATTGTGGTGTTCAACGATATGGACGAGCAGATGGCGAAACTCATTCTCGGCAAGAAATTGCGTGAACTCAATGCCAAACTGGCAGCGAAATCGGTAAGCATCACGCTCACCGACGAAGCACATCAGCATCTGCTCAAGAGCGGTTACTCGAAGGAGTACGGCGCACGCGAAATGGACCGTGTGATACAGCAGCAACTCAAAACCATGCTCATGCGTGAAATCCTGTTCGGCAAACTGAAAAAAGGCGGCGAAGCCACAGTGGATTTGCAAAACGGCATATTAACTATCAAGCAATCATAATTTCGGACTATGGTTTTTCAACTTGACGATGACGATATTTGGTTTCCAGAGCCCATATTCGGTGAAGACGATGGATTGCTGGCTGTGGGCGGTGATTTGAGCACAGAGCGGCTCATCATGGCTTATTCCAACGGCATTTTCCCCTGGTATCCCTACGATGCCGGCTGCCCTATCATGTGGTATTGCCCACTGAAGCGATTTGTGATTTTCCCAGACGAGATTCACATTTCGCACTCGATGCGCACGCTCTTAAACAAGCACACCTACCATGTGACATGGGATAAGGATTTTGATGGCGTGATTCATGGCTGTACCACAGTTTCGCAACGCAACGTGACCGAAGGCGCATGGCTCGGCGATGATATGATTGAGGCTTACACACGCTTGCACCGCGAGGGCATCACCCACAGCGTGGAAGTGTGGGACGGCGATAGACTGGTGGGCGGACTGTATGGCGAAAGAATAGGCAACGCCTTCTGTGGCGAGAGCATGTTCTCGCTCGTGCCCAGCGCATCAAAACTGGCGCTCATCTACCTTGCACGAAAAATGCAAGCCGAGGGCGTGGCAATCATCGACTGCCAGTTCGAAACACCACACCTCGCATCAATGGGCGGCAAATTCATCACCTACAACCAATACATGACCCTCCTAACCGACCACGAATACACCACCCTCAACCTCGACGACTAACCACCCCACCCCAAAAAGGCAGAAAGTTATAAACTATCTGAGTGCTCCGAGTACTCCGAGTGCTCAGTGCTCACTCATTTCACACATCTAAAAATGACAAATGCCGTCACCCCCGAATGAGGGATAACGGCTATGCGTTGTCAGATTGCGTGTAGCAAGTATCTAATTACTTGTAAACGCTGTCGCTAACAGTGAGGCTGTAACGACCCTTTGCACGACGACGTGCGAGGACCTTGCGGCCATCAGCAGTTTTCATACGATGACGGAAACCATGCTTGTTAGCTTTCTTTCTGTTTGATGGTTGGAATGTTCTTTTCATCTTTATTTTAATTTTATTTTGTTAGCACTTATGCAAATTGCGACTGCAAAATTAGTCACTTTTTTGAAAATAAACAAGTAAGTGAGTGATTTTTAATGTAAACTTTTTGCACTTTTTACACAATTAGCGTAATTTTGCAGTGAAATTTAATTTGAACAATAATTTCTAAACAAAAAAATATTCAAAAAAATTTATGATTAACGCTCAAGACATTAAAAACGGTGTATGTATCCGTTTGGACAACCAGCTTTATTTTTGCATTGAATTCTTGCACGTAAAACCAGGCAAGGGTAACACTTTCATGCGCACTAAGCTGAAAAACGTTGTTGACGGTCGCGTACTTGAACGCCGTTTCAACATTGGTGAAAAACTCGAAGACGTTCGTGTAGAACGCCGTCCTTACCAGTACCTTTACATGGACGGTGACGACGCAATTTTCATGAACCAAGAAACTTTCGACCAAATTCCTATTAATAAGGAAATCGTGAGCGGTTCTGCTTTCATGAAGGAAGGCGACGTTGTAGACGTTGTTACCGACGCTTCAACCGAATCAGTGCTCTACGCTGAAATGCCTATTAAGACTGTGCTTGAAGTGACCTACACCGAACCAGGTGTGAAGGGCGACACTGCAACCAACACTCTCAAGCCTGCAACCGTAGAATCAGGTGCAGAAGTGCGCGTTCCTTTGTTTATCAACGTGGGTGAAAAGATTGAAATCGACACTCGCGACGGTAGTTATGTAGGCCGCGTTCGCTAATCACAGCGCTACAATCACAAAAAAATAATGGCAGCATTCTCACCACCGAGAATGCTGCCAATTTTTTATTTACTGTAACAAACTTGCATCTTAATTTGAGGCCATTGCGGGGCGGGCTGGGCGGCCTACCTTGATGGGGAAGGTTTGGCGAATGTCGCGCGACGATGCGCCCACCTTAATCTTATAATCGCCCGGATTGAGCACAAACGCCTTCTTCGACACATTATAAGTAGAGAACGCATTGGCATCGAGCATCATGGTCACGGTGCGTTTTTCGCCCGGCTTCAAATTGACTTTCTCGAAGCCACGCAGCGTGCGGATTGGGTCGGACTCAGGCACATTAGCAGGTTCCACATACACTTGCACCACCTCTGCGCCAGCCACTTTGCCCACATTCGTCACATCCACCTTCACTTGACATTGACGGTCGTTGCGCTTCACTTTGAGGTTGCTGTAAACGAAGCGAGTGTAACTCATGCCGAAGCCGAATGGATATGCTGGTTGAATTTCCTCCTTGTCGAATGAGCGATAGCCCACGAGCAAGCCTTCCTCGTAGTTGAGGAAGTTTTCGCCGCTCTTTTCATAGAAATTGTCGCTCGACGCATAGTCTTCCCACTGTTTTGCCCAAGTGGCGGTAAGTTTGCCGCTGGGGTTCACCTTGCCAGTGATAATGTTAGCCAACGCCTGACCACCGCCCTGACCAGGATAGCCAGCCCAGATGATGGCACGCACATCGTTAGCCCACGAACTCACGTCAACGGCACCGCCTGTAAAGAGCACCACCACCACATTGGCGTTGGAAGTGGCTGCGTCTTTAATCATCTTCACTTGGTCGGCAGGCAGTTCCCATGGGCGGTCAGCCCCTTCCTTTTCAGCCTTTTCGCCAAATCCGGCAGTCACAATCACGGCATCGCAGAGTGCCGCGTCGGTAGCCAAGTTATCGACCTGAGCAATGCGATAGCCCAAGCGAATGCCGGCTTCGCCCTCAGACTCGGTATAGTCCACTCTGATGGCGTAGTCGCGGTTGGCTTGCAGATTGATGGTGAGTTCGCTGCCTCTGAACGAATGGTCGCCCCAGTTGTCGAGCACCATGGCGTCATCGATCCACATTCGGCTGGCGTCGTCGCTCGACAGCACCAGCGTGTATTCGCCCGACGCTGGCACACGCAAGTAGCCCGTGTAGCGAATGGAGAAATTATCTGTTCCCAAGAAATCGGGGTGTGGCGTGCCATTGCCCCAATAGAAATTAAGGCCGTCAACGTAGTCGCTCATCAATGGAATACCGCCAAGGTTGGAATTGTTGAAATATTCAGCCTTCAAGCCGGGCGTTCTGCCGCCACGGTCGCGGTAGAGGTGTGTGCAAGGCTCCTCGTCGTAGATTCGGTGCCCCTTGATGTCTATATTCTTCATCACCACCTTCAATCCGCCAGTGATAGAGGTGCTGTGGAAAGGGGTCACTTTCGAACTACCGCCGCCACGTGGAATCTGATCGGCAAACGGACCTACCACCATCACCGATTTAGCATTAGGGATAGGCAGGAGGCTACCTTGGTTTTTGAGCAGTACAATGCCCTCCTCTGCCACCTTTTGCGCCACGGCGCTATTATTTTTGTTCTCCGTCGGTTCATGCTCAGCAGCGGAGTCCTTATCAGACTCAAAACGATAAATCATGCCCAAAATATGGCGCACCTTTTCGTCAATCATCTTCAAGGTGATGCCCTCGTTGCTCAACACGGTCTTCAGGCTGTCGCGATTGAAGTATTTCGCATGATTCTTGCCGTCCATATCCAAATCCAAGCCGCCACGCATGGCACGGCCTGTGCTGTGTGTTGCGCCCCAGTCGCTCATCACCACGCCATTAAAGCCCCACATGTCGCGGAGCACCTTGTTGTTGAGCCAAGAGTTTTCGGTGGCATAGAAACCATTCACCAGATTGTAGGAATCCATCACGGCTGCCACATCGGCATCTTCCACCGCCGCACGAAACGCGGGGAAATAGATTTCGTGGCAAGTGCGCTCGTCGGCACGCGAGTCAATGCGCTTACGCCCCCACTCCATATTGTTGAGGGCAAAGTGCTTCACCACGGCTGCCACGCCATTCTGTTGCAGCCCCTTGATAAACGGCACAGCCATCTGCGCAGAGAGATAGGGATCTTCGCTAAAGTATTCGAAATTTCTGCCGCACACAGGCGAACGCATGATGTTCACGCCCGGACCGAGCAGAATGTCCACACCACGCGCCTTGCAGTCGATAGCCAGCGAAGTGGCCATCGCCGCCATCATTCTTCGACTCCATGTCGAAGCCACCACCACCGAGGCAGGATATTGGGTTGACTTGCCGTAGTTGCGAACGCCCATCGAGGCATCAGCCATCTTCATTTCGGGTATTCCCAACCGTGGAATGGGATAGGTGCTGAATCCGCCCTTGTATTCACCGAGCAAATCCATCTTCTCCTCAAGCGTAAGCTTAGCGAGTGTGGCTTCCACCTTTTTCTGAATAGCCGCCTCCGACTTACTCTGTTTTTTCGCAGCACTCATTGGCACAGCCATCAGGCACAATGCCAACACGCCAAAAACAATATTTTTAGAATATCGATTCATCATACTAATATCTGCACATTAAATAATGTATAAATTGAATTTACAAATATAATGATTTATTCCCGAACATTGTTCAGTAAGCCACAAAAATACTCAAAATGCTATATCATAATCGCAAATCCACGCCACCTTACTGCACAGATTGGTAATCAGCAACAAATGTGTCGAGCGACTTCACATTCATCTTCCTCGCTATTTTCGCTTTTTTGTTCGACACCGACACGATATTCTTATAGCCCATACAAATCATGATTACCGTTCGGGAATAGCCACAACAGCTCAACGCCAAGAAATTAATTTCATCAGTTTTCAATTTACCTTCCGCCATTTCCTGTGCTTTGTCGAGCACATTGTCGTAAAGGTCGTTGACCAGCAAGTGAAGGTGATTCCAATAAGTGGTCGAAGATGCCGAATTGTTGCTGTCCATCGTCATCAGTTGACGGAATTTTTTAGAGAATGTGGCACCGTCGTTTTCAAACTCATACGACCACAATATAAGCTGGTGCACCACCTTAATCTGCTGGTCAACAATCAACCTCATTTCATCAGCATGTTTCTTTCTCCCTTTCAGTTCTGCCTCATCAGGCGCAGTTTCGTTTGCGGTGCTCTGCATCAACTCGGTTTTCACCTTTGAGTATTCTGAGTTGAGATTTTGAATGGTGGTCGACGCGTGGGCAAGTTTACTTTCATAATTGCCTATGGCTTGCTTCAAATTCTCCAAACTCGACAGCGATGCATCAAGATCGGATTTTATCAATTCATATTCCTGTGCTTTCATTCTCGCCCTGTTTCTGTATCTCCACACCACCAGCACCAAAGCAAGTGCCAAGCACACCAATGCCACAGCCGCTATTATCCAGTTTTTCAATTCTGATTGCAGATTCAGATTTTCCATTTCGGTGGTCTGCATATCATATTTCTTTTCCACAGCCAAAAGTTGGTCATTCAATCCGTTTATCAACATCGCATCAGAAATAGAATCGGAAATCAAATAATATTTAAACGCCGCTTCCGGATTGTGCTTAGCCTTTTCCAAGTCAGACTTTGCCCAAAAGTAAGTTACACTATCTAATTGCGATTTGCATTGGGGAGCTTCATCAAAATAATACTGTGCTGAATCTGGTTGGTGTAAATTAGAATATGCCATCACTAAGGTATGATGTGCTCTGGGCCAAGGTATTGGATATTCCAATGCTTGTAACGCATATTTTTTTGCAGAATCGTATTGATGAGTAATCACATTATAGTAATCAGCAATAGCGTGTTTAATACAAAACATTTGCCCACTATTATTCAATTCTTTCGCCAATTTAAATGCTTCATACAGAACTAACACCGAACTATCTGCCTTATCTTTGACACCTCTATACAAACCTCCAATTTCCACTAAGCAAGACAATTGGTACTTTTTGTCGCCTAACGTCTTGAAAAGTTGATAAGCCTCTTGAAATTTCTCCAGTGCTATAGTTTTTGAGCCAATAGGATGAATATGGTACAAAAAACCTAATCTCATTTTAGTATAAGCCAAATAATACAAATCGAAATCACTGGCCAAACATTCGGCTTTATGATAACAGTCCACCGCTTTTTCAAGATTACCTAACTCTTCACTCACAGCCCCTTGATATGTCAAAGCCCGAATATACCTACTTTCATCATCGCTATTCTCGTAATACCTCACAGCAAAATTTATTTCTTTATCTGTCGTTGCCACAATATAATTCTTGTACTTTGCCTGCGTCAACAACAAATAATAATACGCCGTTTGGGATTCGTTCATCGACATAGTATCAATCTTTCCCAAGCGTTCCAATGCTTGCTGTAGTTCTTCTTCATTTAATAAAGAATCCACCTGTGCTAACGAACGGTCTTTGCCATTACCTGAATGACGACAACCTACCACATTTAAAATAATTAGAAGCGCGAAGAAAATAGAAAATTTGCGAGATTGATAAGTCATGTTAGTGGTTTTTAGTTGCACAAAAGTAACAAAAAAGCTTTCTTTTCACAACACAAACTTTCACCGACATTCATATTACAACATATTTTAAACACCCCTTTCACAACAGCCAACCATTAAAAAAATCTAAAACAATTAGCACAAATTTAACATTCAAAACATTAAAAATAATGTGATTAACTATTTATGATTTACGCCATTGATTTCCTGCACATTAGCCACCAACCGATTAACTGGATTTTCTGTAAAAAAATTCAATTTTAACATTTTGGTTTAGTAATTTTACAGCACAAACAACAAACTATTTTTTATGAAATTATTCTTTTTGATATTATTAACATTATGGACATATATAAACATTCGTTAAGAGCATGTGGACTATAGTTAAAAAACTCATAAATATAAAAATATGTGACTCAATTTGTTGCAATGGTTATGAAATCAGCATAAATTTGCGAGCAAACATAGTAACATATTCCCAAACAGCCAAACAACTTATTAATTAATCATATTCACCCAAAACGACTATTATACTCATTATAAAAACAAAACAGATATGAAAAAGTCACTCAAAAGCAGCTTATTCATCTGCCTATCGGCAATGATGGCTTTGGCTTCATGCAGCGACAACGACAGCAATGAGCCAAACGTGAAAAATGAGGAGCCAGCACAATACAGCATCACGCTGTCGGCACCACAACAAAAAGTGCTCAACCAAAGCAACGACTTCGCCTTCGATGTGCTGAAAGCCGTAAACAATGAGAATGGCAATGTGTTTGTGTCGCCTTACAGCCTCGGCCAAGCACTTGCAATGCTTGCCAATGGCGCAGAGGGCGAAACCTACGACGAAATTGCCGATGTGCTGAAAATCGGCGAGGGAACTGCGCTCAACGACATCAACAGCTACTACGCCACTATGAACAAGGCACTTAAAGGCATTAAATGTTCATCAAAGATTGCCATTGCCAACTCTCTGTGGATTAACAACAAACTCAACCACAAGATTCTCGACAGCTACAAGGCTGATATGCAGTCGAACTTCGATGCTATGGTGAGTGCTCTGGATTTCAGCGATGCTAAAGCCGTCAGCACCATCAACGACTGGTCGAAAAAGCACACCGCAGGATTAATTCCAACCATCATCAACAACAATATCGGCAACGAGTCGGCAATGCTTCTGAACACCCTTTACTTCAAGGGTTTGTGGAGCTATTTCCCCAAAAAGAACACTTACGACGATATTTTCCGCAACCAATTCGACCGCAACGAAAAGGTGAAGATGATGAAATCAGACGAATGTGCGCTTAATGGCTTTGTTACCGATGAAGAACTGATGGTGGAATTTGACTACGGCGGCAAGGCGTTCCAGCTTCAAGTGATTATGCCAAAGAAGGAAAAAATCAACAAGTATATCAACGATTTGGACGGAGAAAAGTATGCCGAACTGCTCACATATATGGAAAATAGCCAATCAGTAGTGGCTATGCCTAAATTCACCGCCACTTACAACAACGCCCTTGCGGCACCACTTCAAAAGATGGGAATAAAAAGAGCGTTCGGACCTGATGCTCAATTCAGCAAAATCTCGGCTACCGAACGCCTGTCGGTGACCAACGCATTGCAAAACACCATTATTGAGGTGAACGAAGAAGGTGCTACAGCTGCATCCACCACACGAGTTGATATTGGCGCAACCAGTCCTGGTCCAAGTGTACTCCCTAAGAGTTTCAACATCGACCACCCATTCATCTACTTGATTAGAGAACGCCAAACAGGCGCAATTCTATTCGTAGGCAAGGTGCAAAGCATGGAAGGTATGCAATAGTAAACGCTAAAGCACAAGTAAGTTAGGTGCTTACCACAAGTTAATAATCTTGAAAAGGGCTGGTGCTGCATCTGCGGCTCCAGCCCATTTTTTCGTTCAGTAGAAAACAGCCTTGATAAAAATAATATTATGGTAGGGACGTGATACTTCGAGAGCACTGAAAAAGTAAAACCAACTTTCAGATTGAAAGTTAATAACGGAGAAATAGTCGTTTTACCCTTCTTTTTCTG
>OIXU01000098.1_pt1 | contig 27790 bp, 25 predicted proteins | sample 1587921 | NCBI WGS metagenome assembly OIXU01 (sample SAMN03283238) | human gut metagenome | biome: human-associated habitat; material: feces | host: Homo sapiens | place: Peru | collected 2012
ATATAAATCAGATTTAGTTCTTGGTATCCCTTTCTTAAAAGGAAAGTGCAATGAAGATGATTTTTGGACATATCAAGTTTTTGCAAAAGCGAACAAAGTTTCTTTGATATGTCAAACGATGTATTTCTATTTTCAAAGATCTAATAGTATAATGGGTGGAAACTATAGTGTGAAAAGACTTGATGAAATAGAAGCGAAGTGTATAAGACAAAAATATATCGAAGGTAATTACCCTGATATAGCAATAAATTCTAAATTGAATTTTTTCTGCTCTTGTATGTTTTCTTATCAATCTGTATTAAAATACTTGACAGGCAAAGATAAAAAAACATCTGCTAATAAAATATTGAATTATTTAAAAATTGCCAAATTATCTTGGAAAGAAATCTTACAGTTAGGCCTATTAACTAATTGTTGGTTTGTTTTTTCTAAAATTTCATTCAGATTATGTTGTCGTGTTAGAAATATATTTGGTATAGGATTTTAGAAGGAGAATGCGTTACAATATGAAATTTGCTATAAGAGATGATGACACATCTTATTTTACTGATGTTACGGAATTAAAGAAGGCTTTTTCTGAAATTAAGGATATTCCGATATCACTATCAGTTATTCCGGAAGCCAAGTGTAATCATGGGGATGTATATCCATATGGAAAAGGTCCTTTTGATAGTGAATATGGGAAATTAGGAGATAATGTTGCCCTTGTATCATATTTAAAAGAAAATATGATTGCCGGCAACTTCGAAATTCTTATGCATGGTATTCATCATGAATATTTCCAAATAGGAAGTGAATGGGTACCTGAGACACTATTATTTGATTATGATGAAGCAGTGAATTCTATTTCTTTAAATCGTAGGTATTTGTCAGAATTATTTGAGACAAATATAGATATTTTTGTTGCACCCAGTAATAGCTTTAATAAAGATGTCTATAAAGCATTAGATCATTTGGGTATGGGTACAATGTGTAAATTATCAAAACATGTTGACCATTACTACTCTTACTATTTTTTGTATCATTATTTAAGACGAAATTATTACCGCGCAATTAGAAAATTTGATAACTATGGAGTGAAAAAATATCGTAATCACAAGGAAGTTGATATGTATCCTTTTGAAAGTTTTGACAAATCATGGAAAACATATGAATTATGTAAACAGAGAAATATTCCATATATATTTTATACTCATTATTGGGAAATTAATAATAGCAAAAGTATGAAAGAAGAGTTAACTCAATTGGTTAGTAAAATGGTTAATGATGGTGCAAAACCCTCTTTTGTTTCTGAGTGTTTTAAGTAATGTCATTGTTTTGTTAATTTTATGGTGGTGATTAATATTTCTTTGATTAGCGTCATAGTGCCTGTCTACAAAGTTGAAAATGTTTTAAATTATTGTATTGACAGCATTTTAAATCAAACATATAAAAATTTTGAGCTTATCCTTGTTGATGACGGTTCGCCTGACAACAGCGGAAAAATTTGTGATGAATATGCCAAAAAAGATAATCGAATAAAGGTTATACATAAAGAAAACGGTGGCGTATCTTCGGCAAGGAACTGTGGTATTGATGCTGCAAAGGGTAAATATATATGCTTTGTTGACAGCGATGATTATCCATGTATAAATTATTTGCTCGATATGGTTAATATGTGTACAAAATTTGATGGATGTGACTTGCTACTGGGTGGATTTAATATTGTATCCGATTATAAATCAAACATAGAAAAAAAGGTATTATTTACCGAAGATCATAACTATTCTTGTGTTTCAAGGCTGGATTTTGTAAGGATGTATGAGAAATGGGTAATTCAAATGCCATGGAACAAGCTTTATAAATTAAAGATAATTCAAACAAGTAAAATTCGCTTCGATGAGAATTTGAGTCTTGGTGAAGACATACTTTTTAATATTGACTATTTGACTAATTCTAATGGTAATATTGCGATACTTAACAAACCTATTTATAATTATACAAGAACCGGAATTGAGTCATTGGACAATAAATATTATCCTAACTTAAAATCCATATATGATAGCATATATGAACGAATATTTGAATTTTGTGACGAGTTTAATTTATCAAACACTGATATTCAGTATATGTACGCATCCTATTTTTATTCGATAGAAAATGTTTTAAAAAATACTTTTTCTGAAAAGAATAAAGCAGGTGTTAGTTTAAAGTATAGATATAATAACGAAATTCTTAGAAGTAAACAATTTAAGAACATCTTAAAACGAAGCAAAAAATTTGTTAATTGGAAATTAAGACTGATATACAGTATGAGAAACTATAGAATAGTTAATATATGTAACTCGATTATGAACAGGTTGCATTAAAAAATGAATTTGGGTGGTAGTATGAATTTTGTTAAACAGCATAAAAACACAATTTTTTCTTTTAGTATAAATGCAGTAATATTTATTTTGTTTTTACTTTTTTCTTCATTTCATTATGATATGGCCGATACTATGGTTTTTTCCGAACATATTGCCTCAGGCGATAATTATATAATATTTACAAATTATTTATTATGCTGGTTGGCAGGAGTTTTACAAAAGTTAATTTATCCGGTAAATGCATACGTGTTAATCGAATTGATTGTATCTTTTATAGCATTTTGTGCGATTACGTATGTTCTAACTGACAAATCCAATTCTTTTTGTTCGGGTTGTACAACCATTGTTTTATATGCATTTTTTGGTGTTAATCACTATACTACCGCTTCTTTCACACTAACTGCTGCGTTATTATCTGTTTCAGGGTTATTTTGTCTTTTCCATTTTGTAATGAAGGGCAAGAGCATTATTGGAATTATAGTGGGAATAGTTTTATCTGTATTCGGTTCTATGTATAGATTTAATGTATTTATTACAGTGTTTTTTATTTTCGGTCTGTATTACATAGTATATAATTTGGTTATTTCCAAGTCTAAATTTTCATTAAAGATGAAGAAAATCTTCAACTTAAAATTTATTGTTGCATTTATATTACTGATAACTTGTGCTTTTTCATGTAAGACTATAAGTTCTTTTGTTTACAATTCTCCTGAAATGCAGTACTATTCTGAGTACACATCAGCAAGATCAAAAGTGTATGATTATTATATTCCCACGTATTCAGAAGCAAAGTCTGATTATGACAAAATTGGTGTTTCTGAAAATGACCTTGTGATGTTACAAAAACTTTATATGGATGATGAAGGAGCTTTTTCTATTGAAAAATTAAAAAGTATTGATCAGGTTAAATCTAAATATTATAAGTCGATATCTTTGTTTACGACTGTAAAAAATATGGTAATGATTGAAGGTCTTGACGCATTGTTTGGATTTAATGACAAAGGAATGCTAATTTGGATTTTTGCAATCGCTTTGATTATTTTGCTAATCACTATGAAAAAACGATACTATTTTATTCCACTCGTATTGTTATTTGGTGTTGGTGTTATATATCTTTACCTGTGGATAATACAACGATGTGTTTATAGAGTTGTGTATGGTCCGGTGTTCGCAGCCGTTTTATGTATGATATACTCAATAAATGTTAAGGACATTCGTGAGTGGGTAAAAAAGTTTTACAACAAAATGTATTCGAATATTACAATGAAAAAGAGAGTTTATGCGGGTTTCCTTGCTTTTGTACTGTTTTTTTCTGCCGTAGTATTACCAATAAGCTTTCATGGTAATTTATATATAGAAGGTGCTTCAAGCCATCCTGACGGTTACGATGAGATGATATCATATATAAAATCGAATCCGGACAAAAAGTTTGAATTTTCAAAAGTTAGTATGCCAACTGTTAAAAATCAGTATGAAAACCCATTGATAATTAATATCCCTAACAGTTATAAAAACACGATAACATTTGATGGAACATATTATCGAGATATAAGCAGTAATAAAGCTATAAAGGATTTTGGTGCTAACAACCTTTATAGAAATCTTATCAATAATAATAATGTGTATTTTGTGGATTTGAAACAGTTATCCGATATGAAATACTTTGAAATATATTTGAATGAACATTATTCAAAAGACAACACAATTAAAATGATTCCTGTGAAAACAATAGGTTCATATACTTTTTATTCAGTAAAAACAGATAGCTGAGAGGTTAAAAATGATTCCGTTTAATGTACCGCCGTATATCGGCAAAGAGGACAAGTATATAAAACAGGCAATTGACAGTCGCAAAATTTGCGGTGACGGTCAGTTTACAAAGAAATGCAATGAAAAGTTTGAAGAAATTACGGGTGCTAAAAAGGTGCTTATGACAACTTCGGGTACTTCTGCACTTGAAATGGCGGCATTGCTCGCTGATATTAAGCCGGGTGATGAGGTTATTATGCCTTCTTACACCTTTGTTTCAACTGCAAACGCTTTTGTTTTAAGAGGTGCAACTATCGTATTTGTTGATATAAGACCTGATACAATGAATATTGATGAAAATCTTATTGAAGATGCGATTACTGAAAAAACGAAGGCTATTGTACCTGTTCATTACGGTGGCGTTGCCTGTGAGATGGACACCATATGCGATATCGCCAAAAGACACAACCTTGTTGTTGTTGAAGATGCCGCACAGGGTGTTATGAGCTTTTATAAAGGCAGAGCACTCGGTTCGATCGGAGATTTTGGCTGTTACAGTTTTCATGAAACAAAGAATTACAGCATGGGCGAGGGTGGAGCTGTCCTCGTAAATCATGAGAAAAATGTTGAAAGAGCGGAGATTATCCGTGAAAAAGGAACTAACAGAACTAAATTTTTCAGAGGTCAGGTAGACAAATACACATGGATTGACTTGGGCTCATCATATCTACAGAGCGAACTTAATTGTGCTTACCTCTATGCACAGATTGAAAATCCTGATATAATTAATAATGACAGACTTCAATCATGGAATACATACTATGAACTTCTTACGCCTTTGAAAGAGAAAGGTTGTATAGATTTACCGGTTGTTCCCGAGGGTTGTGTTCATAATGCCCATATGTTTTACATAAAAACAAAGGACCTTGAGGAGCGTTCAAAACTTATTGCTTTTCTGAAAGAAAACAGAATAGGTGCTGTATTCCATTATATCCCCCTCCATTCATCTCCGGCAGGTCAGCAATTTGGCAGATTCCATGGTGAGGATAAATATACAACAAAAGAAAGCGAACGACTTTTAAGACTTCCAATGTATTACGGACTTGAGAAAAAAGATATTGAGTATGTTGTAAGTAAAATAAAAGAGTTTTATGAGGGGTAAATGATGACTTTTGATAAGAGGCAGACAAATATTGCAAAAGGAGTTGCGGTACTTTTGCTTTTGTGGCATCACTTGTTTTATAATGATCCTAAAAACTACGGGAAATTTATTTCGATATTAAAAATAGATAATGTACCGATCGAATGTGTTATTGCAGGTTCATGCAAGGTGTGTGTTGCTATTTTTTTATTGCTTAGTGGCTATGGATTGTATAGAAGTTATCAAAATATTTGCAATGGTACAATAGAAAATAAGAGAATTAATGTAAAGAAAGACTGTAAATTTGTTTGGAATCACTGGATAAAAATGATGTCCGGATATTGGTTTATATATATTATTTTTGTTCCTATGGGACTGCTTTTTGGAAGAAGTTTTTTAACATATTATGGTTTAAATCCTATTTATTATTTAACAGAATTTTTTGGTTTAACATATTTGTTTTTTGAATATAATGTCATCTTTAATGTAACTTGGTGGTTTATGAGTGTGATAATTGTATTGTATATAATTTTTCCACTATTGCATAAATTGTTAACCTGGCAATCAGAAATAACGCTCTCTTTATCGATACTTTTTATGTTTGTAAATATACCTTTTTTACATAACATTAACTATTGGTTTGCTCCATTCGTTTTTGGAATGTACATATCGAAGCATAACTTGTTCTCGAAAATTTTAACTTTATGTGATACATTGCTAAAAAGAATAAGTCTTTCAATTTTGTTGATAGTAGTTTCTTTATACATAAGAATAACTTTTTTAAAAAATGCAGTTTATTTTGATGCGTTTTTCGCATTTGCTATAATTTTATTTTCTTATATGGTACTTTCAAACATACCGAAACTGTCAAAAAGTTTTGAAATATTAGGAAAACATAGTGCAAACATATTTATGTTTCATACGTTTATTTATAGTTATTATTTTCAGCCAATAATTTACTTTCCAAGGTATTCTTTGTTGATATATATTTTTATGGTGCTTGTGTGTTTGTTTATTTCTTTAGGCTTAGAATATTTAAAAAAGATTACTCGTTACAATAAGTTGTTTTTAAAACTAAGATTCAGTGTTTAAATGAAAACATAAACAATTTTGAAAGGTTTTGTTCTTATATGAAAAAACTTGTAATAATTGGTGCGAACGATTTTCAGAATCAGTTGATTTTAAAAGCGAAGTCACTTGGATATGAAACCCATGTATTTGCGTGGGAGGATGGTGCTGTTGGAAAAGATAATGCTGATTATTTTTATCCTATCAGTATAATTGAAAAAGATAAAATACTGGAAAAATGCAAGGAGATTAAGCCGGACGGTGTATGCTCAATTGCCTCTGACCTTGCCTCAATAACAGTAAATTATGTTGCAGAAAAGCTTGGTTTGCCTTGTAATCAGACTAAATACGCAAATATACAGACTAATAAGTATGCAATGCGTAAAGCACTTCTTGACGCAGGTTTACCGTGTCCGAAATTTGTGTTAGCAGATGAAAGTTTTGATGTCAGAGAATTGCATGATTTCTCATTCCCGATTATAGTTAAACCAACTGATCGCTCAGGCAGTCGTAATATTATGAAGCTTGAAAGCACAAGTGGTGTTATAAAAGCAGTTACAGAAGCGTGTCAGACATCATTTGAGCATAAGGCAATTATTGAGGAATATATTGAGGGTAACGAGTACAGTATGGAAACTATTTCATATAAAGGTAAACATCACTACCTTGCTACAACGAAGAAGTTCACAACAGGTGCTCCTCATTTTATCGAAACAGGTCATTGTCAGCCATCTGATATTTCGCAAGATGTTTTGGAGAAAGCAAAAAATCATATTATTAAGGCGCTATCAGCCTTGCATATTGAAAATAGCGCGGGACATTCAGAATTTAAAGTCGACAAAGACGGTAATATTCGTATTATTGAGATAGGTGCAAGAATGGGTGGAGATTGCATAGGTTCAGATCTTGTGTATCTATCGACTGGCAATGATTTTATGAAAATGGTTATAGATGTTGCTTGTGGTAACAAACCTGATTTAGCAGAAAACCCTACAAATGATAATGTATCTATCAAATTCCTGTTTACCGAGCAGGATATTAAAGATATGAATGTCTTTAAAAAATTAAATCCCTATAAAGTTTATCGTATCAGCGACCTTGAACTTGAAAACTTGGGTAACACGATAGACAGTTCATCAAGATTGGGGTATTATATTGTAAAGTAAGCAGGTGTGATTATGAAAAAAATAATGATATTAGGCGCAGGCAGAGGACAGGTTCAACTCATAAAAACCGCTAAAAAGCTTGGATATCATACTATTGTTGCGAGTATAAATGGAAATTATCCCGGTTTCGCATTTGCTGATGAGGTTTGTTATGTTGATATTTCAAAGCCTGATGAAGTCCTTAAGCAGGCTCAAAGTTTAAAAATTGACGGAATTGCTACTGCATGTCTTGATACAGGAATTTCTGCACTTGGTTATGTTTGTGAGAAGATGAACTTGCCCGGACTTAACTCACATTCGGCTGAATTATCAGGTAATAAACTATTGATGAAAGAGGCATTCTTTAGGAACAATGTTTCAACTGCCAAATATAAAGTTCTTAAAAGTGAAGATGATTTGCGTGATGTTGAAAATGAATTTGAGTTTCCTGTAATTATTAAAGCTGTTGATTTACAGGGAAGTCGTGGTATAAATGTTGTTAGGGATGAATCAAATTTACTTAAATGTTATGAAGATACGATGAGCGAAACTCATCAAGATTTCTGTATTGTTGAGGAATTTATTGATGGTCACAAATTTAGTTGTCAGGCATTTGTTGTTAATCGTAAAATTTTGTTTACACAATGTTATGGGGATGTAACATATTTTTCAAAAACAGGAATTCCCATAGGTCATTATGTTCCATTGTGCGTAAATTCTGAAATATTGCGACAGAGCAAAAATGAAGTTGAGAAAGCAATCAATGTCATAGGATTTGATAATTGTGTTGTTAATGTAGATTTGATAGAAAAAAACAATAAAGTGTATATTATTGAACTTACAGGTAGAATCGGCGCAAACTGCCTTCCGGAGCTTACTTCTATCTACTATGGTGTTGATATTTACAAAATGATAGTAGAAACTGCAATGGGGAAAGATATGACACATTATTTTGACTCACATGCTTCGTGTAAAAAAATACCGTGCTATGCAAAAATGCTTTATTCTGAAAAATCGGGTACTTTAAAAGATATAATAAACAACAATGATAAGAATGAAAATATTGTTGAAATTACATATTTTGTTGAACACGGTGATGAGATTCATAAATTTGAAAATTCAAAAGATTGTACAGGTCAGGTTATTGTGAAGGGGAATTCTCTTGACGAGTGTGAAAACTTTATAAATGAAGTTTCAAATCGTATTGAGTTTGTTTTGGAGTGAATATGGAAAATAGTTTTGTACATGAAAGTTCAAATGATACTTTGATTTCTAAATAATGTTCCAAATATCGAAATAAAAAATGATTTTAGTGTTAAGTGAGTGTGAAAGATAATGTTGATTTCAATAGCAATTCCGTGTTACAAATCTTCAAAAATTATTGAGAAGGTTGTAACTGAAATCAAAGAATGTTTTTCAAAAAGACCAAATTATGATTATCAAATAATTTTAGTAAACGACTATCCGTTTGATTCAACATTTGATGTGATAAAAACACTATGTGAGAATGATAAGAAAATCATAGGTGTTAATTTATCAAAAAATTATGGACAAACATCAGCTAAGATGGCGGCAATAAATTATTGCAAAGGTGATGTTCTTGTTTTTATGGATGATGACGGTCAACATCCTGCAGAACATATTTTTACCCTTGCTGATAAGGTGTTAGAGGGTTATGATTCGGTTTATGGATATTTTTCACATAAAAAGCATAGTAAATTTAAGCAAATTACAAGTAACATGAACTCAAAAATATTGGAACTTAATGGTTCAAAACCAAAGGGTGTTCATATTTCGAGCTTTTATGCTATCAGTAGATTTGCGGTAGATTCATATAAAGTATATAAAAGCCCATTTCCATCGATGGATGGATTTCTTAACAGCATAGCAGGCAGAAGTACAGAGGTTGAATTACCCCACAGAGAAAGACTTGAAGGTAAATCAAACTATACATTAAAAAAAATGCTTAAACTATGGTTGACAGGTTTTACAAACTTTTCTATTTTGCCATTAAGGGTGATTACTGCAATTGGTTTTTTTGTTGCATTAGTAGGATTTATTACAGGTATAGTTGTGATTATTCAAAAACTATGTATTCCTATGATGAGTGCAGGATATGCTTCGACAATTTCTGTGATATTGTTTCTTGGAGGATTGATACTTTTTGCACTTGGATTTATCGGAGAATATGTAGGAAGAATATATATGACTGTTAGTAATCTGCAACAATACAGAGTAAGAGAAGTTATAAATGCCGATGTTGATTGTGAGTGAGTATAATTAGCGATGACGGATAGCAAGATGAATAAGAAATCTAAATTAAAATATTATATTCTACTTCATGTACTGCTTGTCGTAAGTTCCTTGAGTGGAGTTTGTACCAAACTGGCAGGTCAGCATAAATTCCTTTCATTTTGGTTCATATTTTTTTATGGACTTGTGATTTTGAATCTCGGAGTTTATGCAATTGTTTGGCAGCAGATTATAAAAAAGTTGCCGTTGAATACTGCATATTCAAACAAGGCAATAACAATAGTCTGGGGAATATTGTGGGGTTTTGTATTCTTTCAAGAACAGATAAAATGGAATATGCTCCTTGGTGCGGCAATCGTAATTTTGGGTGTAATTGTGGTGGTGAGAGCTGATGAATGAGAAAATTTTGTTTTCCTTGATTTTTCTGTTTGGTGTTTTTATTTCCTCAGTATCCCAGATTATTCTCAAAAAAAGTGCCAATAAAACCTATGACCATTGGATAAAGGAATATCTTAATCCGAGAGTAATATTTGCATATATAATTTTCTTCGGAGCAACTCTTTGTTCCGTGTGGGCGTACACTGTAATCCCGCTTTCACTTGGTCCGATTCTTGAATCGTCAGGTTATATTTTTGTTGCATTTCTAAGTTGGCTTTTCCTAAAAGAAAAAATCAACAAGCAAAAGTTTATTGGACTTTCTATTATAATATTAGGAATTATTGTTTATTCGTTTTGAATTTGAATAAATAAATTATTGTGCTGTTGCTTGTGGAATTATCAATGTAATTGAAAAACAAAAATGTAGAATCAGATAAAACAAATAAATATTCACTTAAGAATATAACACTTCCGTAGGAAAATAGATTAATGCTGAATTGATAAAAATGACTAAAAACATTTTTACATGTGTCACAAGTTTGTCACTTGTTGAAAATAATAAGGAAATAACAGATAAAATAATTTAGTTATGAAAAGTGCTGAGTTTATACAGTCATTAAACAATTCGGATTGTTATATCTATCCGCCTTATAAATTTGCTTATGAGACAAAGAACTACTGGTTTGTTTTGCTATTAGATAAAGTGTTAGACATATTAAAAAAATAAAATAATATTTGGAGTAGACTATTGCTGTGAGTAACATATTAATGTATAGGAAAATTGATATTTTTAATAACACTGATTATATAAATTTACATAATACTTTTGAGAAAAAATTTGGTGGAGAATGTCCAAATTTTGGAAATAAATTATGGTATCAGGGACTTATATCTGAAATATCAACCAGTGAAAATGAGATAACATACTATAATCAAGAAATGAAACAGGATGAGATAAATAAAAAATTTGACATGATTATTTATCCTATGGCAAATATTTTTTCAAAGGAATTTTCAGTTAATCTTGATAAATTAAGTGATTTTTTTGAGAAAATAAAGATACCTGTATATGTGATTTCATGTGGTGCTCAAGCTGATAGTTATGATGATTTGAATGATTTGGTTAAGTCAATCGGAAGTGTTTCAAAGAGATTTATTTCAACTATTTATAAAACAGACGGACAATTTGCACTAAGAGGTTGGTTTACAGCCGAATTCTTTAAAAAGTTAGGGTTTGATAATCCCGCTGTAGTTGGTTGTCCTTCGCTCTTTCAATTGGGACGGAATCTGAAAATTGAAAAAAAGAAAATTGATTTCTCTCACCTTAAACCTTCTTTTAATGGTAAATTTGATGTTATAAAAGATTATTTGAATCAATTCGAAAATTCTGTTTTCTATGATCAAGATCTCTTTTATAATTACCTATACAATCCAAATTATTATTATGGAAGATCTATTAGAAAAGATTGTTTGAAATTCTTGAAGTCTAATCCATATAGTTTGGATATTGCAAAATTGATTGCAAATGACAGACTTAAACTGATAGCTGATATGTGGGATTGGCAAAATAGTTTTTACAGCGAAAATATTGATTTTTCATTTGGTTCAAGAATACACGGTAGCGTAATTGCATTGCTTTCCGGAATACCGGCTGTTGTTGTGGGATTTGATTCAAGGACAAGAGAAATGGCTGAGTTTTATAATATCCCTTGCGTTAAATCTTTTAATGAAGTTAAACCACAGGATTTGTATAAATTTTATCAAAATGTTGATTTTTCAAATTTTAATAAAAACTTTGCAATACTTTACGACAATTTTGAAGATTTTCTTATTCAGAATAACATCGTTAAGACGATTAACACAGATAATCCATATTTAAACAGAGATATTTCCGGCTTTACAGACCCATGCGAGTTTGTTTGCCAATATAGCAAACAAATTGCTGAAAATATAGATTCTAAAAAAGCATTAAATAAAATCATTTCTGCATTTGTTGAAGGTTATAGAAAAATAAGGAGATAAGATGAAAAAAAAAGTAAATCAGCTTAGGATAGGTATTATATTAAATTACGTAAATCTTGGATTGGGTAATCTTATTCCAATATTTTATACTCCAATTATGCTTTCACTTCTTGGACAGAGTGAGTATGGATTGTATAAATTAGCTAGTAGTTTTACAAGCTATTTGACTTTGATTTCTTTTGGCCTTGGTTCAGCAATTACAAGATATTTAATTAAGTCAAGAGAACAAGAGGGAAAAGAAGCAGAGCAGAGGATACTTGGATTGTTTACTAGAATTTTTCAGGTAATCTCAATAGCAGCTTTTGTTGTTGGAACGGCACTTGTTTTTTCTATAGATATATTTTATTCTGCATCACTTTCGAGTGATGAATTGTCAAGAATGAAAATTCTTGTATTTTTGATAGTATGTAATACTGCATTAAGTTTTTTGATGACACCGCAGGTTTCTGTTGTTACTGCTCATGAAAAATTTGTTTTTTTGCAATCAATGAATATAGCCTCTACATGTGTAATGCCAATCATAAATCTTGTTGTGTTGTTCTTTGGCCTTGCATCTATAGGAATGACTGTATCAAGTTTGGTAGTAAATATAATAATCAGGCTTTGCTATTATATTTACATGAGAAAAGTATTGAATCTTAAGGCAGACTATAAGAAACCACCTAAGCATCTGCTGAAAGAAATTCTTCTCTTTTCATTTTGGATATTTCTTGCCAATGTAGTTAATCAGTTATATAACGCAACTGACGCTGTTATGATTGGTGCTGTACCTGCTTTGGCAACAATTGGTGTTGCTGTTTATAATGTAGGCGGTGTATTTAACGGTATAGTGTTTTCTGCCGCACAAGGTATATCATCGCTTTTATCACCAAAGGTAAACAAAATGGTATTTAATAATGCAAGTAACGAAGAACTGACTTCTTTAGCAATAAAGACGGGTAGACTCCAGTGTTACATAGTGTCTTTAATTGTGTGTGGTTTTATCGCACTTGGACAACCGTTTATTAACTGGTATGCCGGTTCAGAGTATGCTGATGCCTACTGGGTTGCAATATTAATGATGATTCCAAATATGATTCCTTTGGTTCAGAGTGTATGTTTGTCAACTATAATTGCCAAAAATAAACATAGATTTAGATCACTTGTATATCTTGGTATTGCAATTTCAAATGTAGTCGGAACATGGTTTTTGATGCAGATTATGGGTGTAGTAGGAGCTGCATTGATGACAGGTATAGCACTTATTATGGGACAGGGATTTGTTATGAACTGGTACTACTGGAAAAAGATTAAATTAAACATTCCGAGATTTTGGAAAGAAGTATCGAAGATATATATAATACCTGTCATTATGACTGCTATAGTTTTGATTTCTGCTCAATTTATCAATTTCTATAATCCTTATTTTTTGATTACAGGAATAATTTTATATACAATTATATACTGTATTTTGTCATGGTTCTTGGTAATGAATGATTATGAAAAAGACATTTTTAGAGCACCTGTCAGAAAAATATTTAGTTTAATCAGAAAAAAGAAGGCTTGATTTATGCATCCTATAAAGTCAATAATTGCTCGTAATCAGACGAGAATTTATAACAATTTTGATAAATCATTTTATGGAAAAAACTTAAAACAATTCAAAGATATACACAAAGGTGAAACCTGTTTTATTATCGGTAACGGCCCATCTCTTAAAATTGAGGATCTCACTAAATTGAATAAATTAAATATTCCAACCTTTGCGTTTAACAGAGTATTTTGTGCATTTGATGAAACTCCGTGGCGTCCAACATACTATATTTCTCAAGATGAAAATGTTACTTATGGTATGGAAGAAAAATTTAAAAAACTTGATTTACCATATCGATTTTATCCAATAAGATGGAAGTGGTATAAGAACATTAATATTCCGGGAGCATATTATTTTAAAACAGTAGATAGTGAGACAAAATATTTTGGGTTTTCTAAAGATATATCTGCTTTAGTGAACGACTCTCCGACCGTTGCATATACCGGTTTTCAAATTGCGTATTATATGGGTTTTAGAAAAATGTATATGATTGGATTTGATCAGACATATAGAACCATAAAAGATGAGAACGGAAATATTCTTACAAACGATAAGGTTAAGAGTGATTATTTCAGTGATAAATATAGAAATGATGAAACTGATAATCTGATTATTCCAGCTGTGTTTGAAATGAACAGAGCGTTTCTCTCTGTTGATTATCATATAAAAAACGGTGATATTGATATGGAAGTTTACAATGCAACTCGAGGCGGTGCACTTGAGGTTTTTCCGAGGGTTAATTTAGATGAAATTTTCAAAGAATTAGAGGTAAATAAAAATGAAAACAGTAGCTGTTGTACCGATTAAAATGAATAATGAAAGGCTTCCCGGAAAAAACACCAAGTGTTTTGACAATGGGGAACCACTCATTAAATATGTGTTGAGTTCACTTTCTAAAGTCAAGAATATAGATGAAATTTATGTATTTTGCAGTAATGAAGCAATATGTGAGTATCTCCCGAAGAATGTTAAATACTTGAAGAGAGAAGAGTGGCTTGATTTGTCCTCTACAAGCATAACAGATGTACTTACATCATTTGCAGATAATGTAGATGCGGATATTTATGTGTTATCGCACGCAACTGCACCCTTTATTTCATCGGAGAGTATTGAAAAAGGCATTGCAGCAGTTCAATCAGGGGAATATGATTCATCTCTGTCTGTATCAAAAATTCAGGAATTCTTGTGGAAAGACAATAAGCCATTTAACTACAACCTTGAACGAATTCCTCGCACGCAAGATCTTGATGTTATGTATTCCGAAACAAGTGGTTTCTTTATTTATACAAAAGATTTAATGGTAAAGAAACATCGCAGGGTTGGTCATAAGCCTTATCTTGTTGAAGTGTCAAAAATTGAGGCTTGTGATATAGATGAACCTGAGGATTTCGAGATAGCTAATGCTATTTATAATTCAATTATTAAAAACAGGGAATAGTTATGGGTAATATAAAAGTATTGGATTGCACACTTCGTGACGGCGGTTATGTAAACAATTGGAATTTCGGTAAATTAAGCATTGACAATATTATAACTCAGTTGCTTTCATCTAAAGTTGATGTTATTGAGTGCGGATTTTTAAGCCAGACAAAAGAAACTGACGAAAATAAGTCGATTTTTCGCAACATAGATGATGTCACTTTTGAATGTACAAGTAAAGAAGAAAACACATTGATGGTACTTATGATGAATTATGGGGAGTATAATATTGATGATTTACCGCCATATGACGGCGGTCTCATCAGCGGCATAAGACTTGCTTTTCATAAAAAAGATATGGTACAGGCCATTAAAATATGTAAACAAATCAAGGCAAAGGGATATGTGACATTTGTACAACCAATGGTTACTCTTACATACTCAGATGATGAAATAGAGCAATTGATTGATTTAGTCAACGATTTTCTTCCGGAGTCTGTTTATATGGTGGATTCTTTTGGTACAATGACTAAGCAGGAACTTGTTAAAATGTACGATATTTTTGACAAGAATCTTTCAGAGAAAATATCCATTGGTTTTCACAGCCATAACAATATGCAGCTTTCATTTTCAAATGCCCAGATTCTTATGGAACTTGATACGGATAGGACTATATATATTGATTCTTCTGTTTACGGAATGGGCAGGGGAGCAGGAAACCTTTGTACAGAATTGATTACTAAGTATCTTAATGACAATTACTCACATAATTACAACTTATTACCTATATTGGAAATAATTGATGAACACTTGATGAGTGTATTTATTAAAAGTCCATGGGGGTATTCAGTTCCGTTTTATATTGCATCCATAAATAATTGTCATCCAAATTATGCTTCTTATCTTTTAGACAAACAAACTATTAGTGTTAGAGATATATATAATATTTTGGCTTCTATGGATGATAGTAAAAGAACTTTTTATGACAGAGAGTATATTGAAAAATTGTATGTGTCATATCAAGAAAATGTTGTTGATGATAATGATGCAAAAAAAGAACTGATAGAATTACTTTTAAACAGAAAAATACTTATTTTGGCACCCGGAAAGTCTTTATTAACCGAAAAGGATAAAATCAAGCAGTATTGGAAAAACGAAAATCCGATTGTAATATCTGTTAATTTTATTACAGATATTATACCTGTTGATATTGCTTTTGTAGGAAATTTAAAAAGATTTACAAGTATCGCTCAGCTTATTGATGATAATAAAAATCTGAAAAAGGTTATCGTTACATCTAACATTAAATTTAAAAATGTTGAAAAAACATTGACTGTCAATTACGGTGATTATATCACCGACGACCTGATAATTACAGATAATTCGGGTATTATGCTGTTAAATCTTATGCAGAAGCTTGGGGTAAAAGATGTTGCACTTGCAGGCTTTGACGGTTTCACGGTTAACAGAATGGACAACTATTATAACGATAGTTTGGTAAACAGTGCATCTCTTGACGAGTTGTTATCCAGAAGTAACGCAATTGCAAATCATTTGCAATCTTTAAAACAAGTTATGAATATTGATTTTATTACTGATTCAATGTACAGAGAATAGGTGAATTATATGTCGAGAATAGTTACCTTTGGAGAAATTATGCTAAGATTAACACCTGAGGGTTATGAAAGAATTTTGCAGTCGAATAAATTTAACGCTACGTTTGCAGGTGCTGAGGCGAATGTTGCGGTTGGTCTTGCAAATTTGGGTGAAAATGTTAGATTTATATCAAAAATTCCGAATAATCCAATTGGACAGGCTTGTATAAATTCTATGAGACAGTATGGTGTTGACACAACAGGTATTGTCCGTGGAGGCGACAGATTAGGTCTTTTTTATCTTGAAAAAGGTGCTTCTCAAAGACCATCACAGGTTATTTATGACAGAGCGAATTCTGCAATACAATTAGCAAGCAAAAGTGATTTTAATTGGGATGATATCTTCAAAAATGCTGAGTGGTTTCATTTTACAGGTATTACACCTGCACTTGGTGAAGAAATTGCAGAGATATGCGAAATAGCCTGTAAAAAAGCAAAAGAAAAAGGTATTAGAATAAGCTGTGATTTAAATTACAGAAATAAGCTTTGGACAAAAGAAAAAGCGAAAGAAACAATGACCATACTTTGTAAATATGTTGATGTTTGTATTGCAAACGAAGAAGATGCAAATGATGTTTTTGAAATATCAGCTGCTAAAAGTGATGTCAATTCCGGTAGGATTGATATTGATGGTTATAAAGATGTAGCAAAACAGCTTTGCAATATGTTTTCGTTTAAATATGTAGCTTTTACACTCAGAAAATCTGTTAATGCAAACTATAATGAGTGGTCAGGTATGTTATTTGACGGAAATGAATATTTCCTTTCAGATAATTATAAAATACAGATTGTTGACAGAGTAGGCGGAGGAGATTCATTTGCCGCTTCTTTGATTTATGGTTTGATTAACAATTTTAACAATCAAAAAGCAATTGATTTTGCGGTTGCTGCAAGTTGCCTTAAACATTCAATAGAGGGCGACTATAATCTTATAACCGTTGAAGAAGTAAATCGCCTTATGAACGGCGATAAATCTGGAAGAGTTAAAAGGTAAGCGATTCTTTAATATGTTAAGGAGGGGTTATAGTGGATGACAATAAAATTATGGTATCAATTTTATGTCCTGTTTTTAATCATGGAAAGTATTTAAAACAATGTCTTGATGGTTTTGTAATGCAGAAGACTAATTTTAAATTTGAAGTTATTGTGCATGATGATGCCTCTACTGATGATTCTATAAGTATAATTAAGGAGTATGAAACTAAGTATTCTGACATTATTAAACCTGTTTACCAAGAGTTAAATCAGTACTCCAGAGGAGGACAGATAATAGCCAAACATATGATTCCAAAAACACGTGGGAAGTACTTAGCATGGTGTGATGGCGATGATTTTTGGACTGACAAATTTAAATTACAAAAACAGGTTGATGCTTTGGAAAACAACCTAGATTGTAAATTTTGTGTATGTACGGTGAGAGATACAGATGAAGAAGGTACACCACTTAAATTAACACATCCAAGTGTGACAATTGGTAGTTCAGTATTAAACACAGAGGATTTTTTGAAACTTGCTACTAAAGAGTATGTTTTTCAAACTAGTTCTTATATGGCTTTAAAAGATAGTTATATGGATTATATAAATAATCCTCCAGAATTTAAGTTGGTATCTCCTGTCGGTGATTGGCCTATGCTTTTGTATTTTTGTACAAAGGGAAATATTTATTATATCAACGATGAAATGTCTTGTTATCGCAGAAATGCTGTTGGTAGTTATACAACCACTATGGGTGTGGCTACTGTAGAGAAAAGGAAAAAATATAATCAAGGACTTATTGATATGATAAATACTTTTGACAAGTACACAGATTATAAATATCATAATTATTGTGAACAGTTTTCTGAAAGATTTATTAAATATTATTATGATTGCCTTAAGGACGAAAGAAATTTTAAAGAAATAGTTAATAAAAAGTACAGAAAATTTTTTAAAGAAGAGAGTTCTAAAGATAGGCTTTACATTAAGTTAAAGGTATACTTGCCTTTTGTTGCAAACTTATATGATAAAATGAGGAAATAGATTAGAGGTTAGTTTTAATTATGAAAACTGTAATGGTAATACCGGGTGCATATGCACAAATTCCGTTAATTAAAAATCTTAAATTACAGGGACATAAGGTAGTTTGTGTGAACCCCTATGAAAATTCGCCTGCATTTGAATATGCAGATTATTCAGAACAGTTTGATATAATGGATGTTGAAAATTGCATAGGTGTTGCCAAAAAATACGATGTTTGTGCAGTTTTGTCTGATGAGTGTGATATTGCGATGCCATCAGTTGCCGCAATAAGCGAGGCCTTGTCGCTTCCGTCAATCGGTTCAAAATTAGCAAGGCTCTATACGAATAAGGAAATGATGCGTGAATTCAGTCAGAAAAACGGTTTTCCATACACCGCCTATAAGCAGTGTAATACGCTTGAAGAAGCCAAAGAGTTCTTTAGTTCGTTAGGTTCACACAAGATGATTATCAAGCCGCTGGATAGTAACAGCAGCAGGGGTGTTTATACCGTTACAGATGAGAAAGAAATTGATGATTACTTTAATGAGTCGTTATCTTTTTCTCGTTCAATTAAGGCAGTATTATGTGAAGAGTATATCGAGGGAACAGAGTTTACAGTTGATGGTATTGTGATTAATGGAAAGCACTATTCTCTTGCAGTTTCTAAGAAAAAGCATTATCCGCATAATCTTAATATTGCTTGTGAACTTTATTTTTCAAATTATGACGATAGTTTTGATTACGATAAATTGAAGAAACAAAATGATTTGTATGTTGAAAAAACGGGTTTACCATTTGGGTTTACACACGCGGAGTACAAATTTAACGGAAAAGATTTTGTTATGATTGAAATCGGTGCAAGAGGTGGTGGAAACTTTATTTCATCACATATAGTACCGGCGATGACAGGACTTGATAATTATAAAATTTTAACTGAGCAAACATTGGGAACAAAAACGGACTTTTCATTTAATCCCGATAATCACTCAAAAAAATGTGCTGTTCTTGAGTTTTTTGACATTGATTCAGCAGATAATGGCAAAGAAATCAAAGCTGTGGTTGGTGATGAATTGTTAAAAAATGACACGAGAATCTTATTATATGAATTTAATTTTGAAATCGGGGATAGATTATATAAAGCTGCAAATGACAGTAAAAGAGTTGGTTTTTACATTGCCTGTGCAGACACACGTGAAGAACTTGACTCTTTGATGAAAAAAATCGCAAATGAAGTAAAATTTGTTTTTTAACGGAGGATAAGGTTATGCCGGAGAGTATTTGTGATAAAATTATTGATTATCTTGTAAGAAACCGTGTCAGTACAACAGAAGTTGCCGATGCACTTGGAAAAACAGGCGTTGTACCTGATCTTATGCCTATTAACAGAGGACACTATAAAGCAGGAAAAATTAAGTGGATGTATGCCTATGATGAAAGTAACTGGCACGTCCATGAACAAATACAGGAGCTTGAAGAAGACAACATTGTTTTTGTTGACACATTTAATTGTGGAAACAGAGCCATTTTCGGAGAATTGGTAAGTAAATATATTTTGCTTTACAGACAGAGCAGAGCTATTGTTATCAATGGTAATATGAGAGATGCAGCGGCACTAATCAGGGAAAACTGGCCAATATGGTGCAAAGGCCTAAATCCGGTAGGTTGTTTTAACAGAAAGCCGGATAAACCTTTTAATGAAGAACAAAGACAGAAAAATTATGAGAAATATGATGGCGCTATTGCGGTTTGTGATGATTGCGGCGTTGTCATTATTCCAAAAGACAGGATAAACGAAGAATTCTATCAAGCATTGGTTAAGATTGAAAATCAGGAGGATATTTGGTTTGATCGTCTTGATCATTACAAGGAAAATACATTTGAAATTGTGTGTATGAAGAATTATTTAAAGGACGAAAATTACAGGAAATGATAAGGAGTACAATTGATATGGATTTTACTGTTGAACAAATGATGAAAGATGGCTTTACCATAAAAATGGCTAATTTCTATCATGAGTTAATGGAAAAAGAACGCAATTCAGGTTTGTGGTCTGATGAATTTATTGACTGGGCTCATAATAACGGCTTTTTGGCTGAGAGCGCAGTTGCATACAACCTTACGGAAGAAAACAAAAATGACTATCTTTCGGATTATGACTACCGAAAAATCTGGCCGTTAAATTCCTGGGAGCGCATATGGATAAATGACAAATTGACTCTTAAATATATGCTGTCCGGTACACAGTTGGACAAGTATATGCCTAAGTATTATTATTATACAGATTCATCAAGAGGATTGATTCCACTTGTAGATAACGAGGATAAGGACAACGGACTTGATGCGTTTATTAATTGCTTAAAAAGGAATAAGGCTTTTGCCTGTAAACCTTGTAACGGAGCAGGTTCGCAGGGCTTTTTTAAATTAAGTTGTATTGGCTCTGAACTCTTAATTAATGAAAAGAAAGTTAACGAAAAAGAAATCAAAGAATTCTTGGTGGAGCACCCAAATTTTGTATTCACAGAGTATTTATATCCGAGTGAAAATATGTCAAAAATAAATCCCCTTGTACATACTTTAAGAATTGTTGTGGCTAATGAAAATAATGATTCACCTTTTATAGTAGGTGGTTATCTCAGATTTGCAAATAAAACTACGGGTGCTGCAAATCATATGACCGGAATGGAAGATTCTAATTTTGATATTGACGTTGAGGTTGACTGGAAAACCGGAAGATTTTTTAATCCTAAAGCAGTCGGATTAAAAAAAGTTTATCCTTTGGAAGTACATCCGGATAACGGGGTACGAATAGAAGGTGTTATTGATAACTGGGATGAAATAATCAATTTTATTTACAGCTTTTCAAAAAAATATAATCTCTGTGAGTATTTAGGATTTGATTTATGCGTTTCAACTAATGGAGTGAAATTAATGGAAATTAATTCCCATCCAGGTATAAAACATATGCAGATAATAAAGCCTTTGATGGCAGATAAGATCACCGAAACATATTTCAGCGGTAAAAAAGATCGTATTGCAGAACTTGATGAAAGTCAGTTGGCATTAAGGCACAAAACATGGAGATGAAAAAAATGAAAAAAATATTAGTACTTGGTGCAAACGGCGGTATCGGAAGGTATTTGATTGATTATTTTAACGAAAACGGTAGTGAGAATTTTGAAATTATCGGTACGGGAAGACACGATTTTAACTTTGGCCGTAATATACCAAATTTCACATATTTAAAGTTAGATATTTGCAAAAAGAAAGATTTTCAGAAATTACCTACAGATATTCATGCAGTTATTATTCTTGCTGGAGCTATGCCTGCAAGAATGGACGGATATCATCCTGAGGAATATTTAAACACAAATATTTTAGGCATTTTCAATGTTCTTGAATTTTGCAAAGACAACAATATTGATAGAGTTATTTTTACTCAGAGCTTTGGTGATATAAAAGACAGGGCTGAGGATAATATATTGTTAAAACCTGATATGTCTCCAAAATTTGATTACGGAACAGATCATTCTGTTTATGTTGTAAGTAAAAATACAGCTGTTGAACTTATTAAATGCTACCATGCCATGTATGGTATAAAAGCATTTATACTCAGATTACCAACAGTATATTCATGGTCACACAATGATTCGTATTATGTTGATGGTGTAATAAGGAAGCGTGCATGGAGAATATTGATTGATAAGGCAATCAAAGGTGAAGATATTGAAGTGTGGGGAGATCCAAACCGAGAAAAGGATATGGTTTACGTCAAGGATTTCTGCCAGATGCTCTATCTAAGTTGCCTTACTGATGTGAGTTATGGACACTATAATGTGGGTACCGGTGTAGGTGTTTCTCTGTTATCACAAATTCAGGGTATGATAGATGTTTTTTCAGAAGAAAAAACATCAAAAATCGTATTCAGACCTGACAAACATAATGCACCGCAGTATATAATGGATATTTCAAACGCAGTTAAAGATTTGGGGTACAAACCAAAATATAATTATATTGATATGCTTATTGATATGAAACTTGAACGAGATTTGGGAAGATTCTGATATTTCAGAATAAGGAGCATTTATGAAAATCTTAGTAACTCGTTCCTCAATGCCTGATTATGAGGAATACATAGAAGAAATAAAAGATATTTGGGATTCGCATTGGCTTACCAATATGGGACCAAAGCACAAGAAACTTCAGGCACAACTCAAGGATTATCTTGGTGTTGATAATATTGACTTATTTACAAACGGTCATATGGCACTTGAACTTTCTTTGCAGGCTATGAAATTGCAGGGAGAGGTAATAACGACTCCGTTTACCTTCGCATCAACTACGCACGCAATAGTGCGTAATGGCTTGACACCCGTTTTTTGCGACATAAATTCTGATGATTATACAATTGATGTTACAAAGATTGAAAGCTTTATAACCGATAAAACCTGTGCTATTATGCCGGTTCATGTCTATGGTAATGTTTGCAATATTGAAGAAATTCAGAAAATTGCAGATAAATACGGTTTGAAGGTTATTTACGATGCCGCACATACTTTTGGTGTGAGATACAAAGGCAAGGGAATAGGCGGTTTTGGTGATGTTTCCTGCTTTAGTTTTCATGCAACAAAGGTGTTCAATACCATTGAGGGCGGTGCGGCTTGTTTCAAAGATCCCGAATTTGGTCTTGATTTGTACAGACTTAAAAATTTTGGAATTAGAGGTCCTGAGGTAGTGGATGCCGTTGGTGCGAATGCTAAAATGAATGAGTTTTCTGCCGCAATGGGCATTTGTAATTTAAAACATATTGAAGAAGAAATCGGAAAGCGAAGGAAAGTTGTTGAAAGATATAGGGCGAATCTTGAAAATGTTGACGGTATTAAGCTTTCACCCATACAAAAAGATGTTGTTCCGAACTACGCATATTTTCCCGTTGTATTCGATGAAAAAGTTTTTGGTGCAACAAGAAATGAAGTGTTTGAAAAGCTTGCAGAAAATGATATTTGTGCAAGAAAGTATTTTTATCCGTTAACGAATACTTTTGAATGTTTTAACGGTAAATTTGATGTCAGCAAAACACCTGTTGCATTGCACATAAGCAACAGAGTTCTGACTTTGCCGTTGTATGCAGATTTACCGCTTGATGATGTTGACAGGATTTGCAATATTATAATTGATTACAAAAATAAATAGAGAGAATGAGGATGGAATGAGTGAGACTTTAACAACCAAAAAGAGAGATTCAAATCTCGAACTATTTAGGATAATCACAATGATTATGATTGTGGCACATCATTATGTTGTTAATTCAGGATTAATGAATGAAATTTTGCAGTCATCTATTTCTCTAAAAAATATATATTTGCTTTTATTTGGTGCTTGGGGAAAGATAGGCATTAACTGTTTTGTGTTTATAACCGGATATTTTATGTGTAAATCAAACATTACAACACGAAAATTTGTTAAACTATTAGGAGAAATATTATTTTATAAAGTTGTTATTGGCATGATTTTCATATTCTTCGGATATGGTAAACTTTCAATATCTCATGTCTTATCTTTGTTTATTCCTGTAAAAAATGTGTCTGACGGCTTTACAAGTGCCTATTTAATCTTCTTTTTGTTTATTCCTTTTCTCAATGTGTTGTTGAAAAATATTAATGAAAGAAAACATATTAAGCTTATAATTTTAAGCACTTTTCTTTATGTGTTTTTAGCAAGTGTACCATTTTTCTCGGTAACGATGAATTATGTGTCTTGGTTTATTGTACTTTATTTTATCTCATCGTATATAAGACTCTATCCTAAAAAAATATTTACTATAAGAAACATGTGGATTATTTTTAGTATAATTTTTGTTTGTTTAGCTTCAAGTTCTGTCGTAATTGGGTATTTATTTATAGGTAATCCATATTGTTTTATTGTGGATTCAAATAAATTACTAGCGGTATTAACATCCTTAAGTCTGTTTTTGATGTTTAAAAATTTAAATCTAAAATATAACAGGTTTATAAATACTGTTGCTGCATCAACTTTTGGTGTTTTACTCATTCATGCGAATAGTGACGAAATGAGACAATGGTTGTGGTGCGAAATATGTAATAACGTTGGAATGTTTAATTCAGAATGGATTTTTGCCCATTCAGTAGGATGCGTCCTTGCAATATACATAGTTTGCTCGGCTATTGATTTCCTTAGAATACGGTTTGTTGAAAAACCGTTTTTAAAGTTGTTTGATTTATTTTATCCAAAACTTACTCGTAAATATTCTAAGTTTTCTAATAACATATGTAATTTATTACATATAAATTGAAATTAGTGGTGATTCTATGAAAGGTATAATTTTAGCCGGTGGGTCGGGGACTCGACTTTATCCACTGACAAAGGTAACATCTAAACAATTGTTGCCGATATATGATAAGCCGATGATTTATTATCCCATGTCGGTGCTTATGAATGCAGGAATCCGTGATATTCTTATCATATCGACTCCGCAGGATACACCGAGATTTGAAAATTTGCTTGGTGACGGTCATCAGTTTGGCGTTAATCTTACATATGCCGTTCAGCCGAGTCCTGACGGACTTGCTCAGGCATTTATAATCGGAGCTGATTTTATCGGTGATGACGATGTCGCAATGGTACTCGGCGATAATATTTTTGCCGGTCACGGTCTTAACGAGAGATTAAAGTCTGCCGTTGAAAATGCAAAAAAAGGCAATGGCGCTACTGTTTTTGGGTATTATGTTGATGACCCCGAAAGATTTGGCATTGTTGAATTTGACAAGAACGGCAAGGCTGTTTCTATTGAAGAAAAGCCTGAAAAGCCGAAGTCAAATTACTGCGTAACGGGCTTGTACTTCTATGATAACAGGGTTGTTGAGTATGCTAAAAACCTAACTCCTTCCGCAAGAGGTGAGCTTGAAATAACCGACCTCAACAGAATTTATCTTGAAAATAATGCCTTGAATGTTGAACTTCTCGGACAGGGCTTCACTTGGCTTGACACAGGTACCCACGAGAGCCTTGTTGATGCAACTAATTTTGTAAAGACTATCGAAACTCATCAGCACAGAAAAATAGCCTGTCTTGAAGAAATTGCCTACCTCAACGGTTGGATTTCTAAGGAAGATGTGATGAAGGTTTACGAGGAAGTTAAGAAAAATCAGTACGGTCAATACCTTCTTGATGTGCTTGACGGCAAATATCTTGACGCTTAATGAGGAGAATTTATCATGACAATAATAGTTACAGGCGGAGCAGGCTTTATCGGCTCAAACTTCGTTTTTCATATGCTCAAAAAATATCCCGATTACAGAATCGTATGTCTTGATTGTCTTACATATGCAGGCAATCTTTCAACGCTTGCTCCTGTTATGGATAATCCGAATTTCCGTTTTGTGAAAGAAAGCATTACCGACAGAGAGGCTGTTTACAAGCTTTTTGAAGAAGAACATCCAGATATGGTTGTCAACTTTGCGGCAGAATCTCATGTTGACCGTTCTATCGAAGATCCGGGCATCTTCCTCCAGACCAATATCATTGGCACTAGTGTTCTGATGGACGTTTGCCGCAAGTATGGTATTCAGCGTTACCACCAGGTTTCCACCGATGAGGTTTACGGTGACCTGCCGCTGGATCGTCCTGACCTGTTCTTTACAGAGGAAACTCCGATTCACACAAGCAGTCCGTATTCATCATCAAAAGCCAGTGCAGACCTTCTTGTGCTTGCTTATTACAGAACATACGGCTTGCCCGTAACAATAAGCCGTTGCTCAAACAACTACGGTCCTTATCATTTTCCCGAAAAACTCATTCCGCTTATGATTGCAAACGCCCTTGCGGACAAACCGCTTCCTGTTTACGGTGAGGGTTTGAATGTTCGTGACTGGCTTTATGTTGAGGACCATTGCAAAGCGATTGACCTTATTATCCACAACGGCAGAGTGGGTGAAGTTTACAATGTAGGCGGTCATAATGAAAAAAAGAATATAGATATTGTTAAGATTATCTGCAAGGAACTTAACAAACCTGAAAGCCTTATAACCTATGTAACAGACAGAAAAGGTCACGATATGCGTTACGCAATCGATCCGACTAAGATTCATAATGAACTCGGTTGGTTGCCTGAAACAAAGTTTGAGGACGGCATTAAAAAGACAATTCAGTGGTATCTCGATAATCGTGAGTGGTGGGAGACCATCATCAGCGGCGAATATCAGAACTACTACGAAAAAATGTATGGTAACAGATAATTAAGAGGATAGTTTTATGAAGGTGCTTGTAACAGGCGTAGCAGGTCAGCTTGGACACGATGTAATGAATGAACTTGCAAAGCGTGGATATGACGGAATTGGAACTGATATTGCCGACAGTTATTCGGGCGTGCAGGATAATACTGCCGTTGTCGGAATGCCGTATGTTCAGGTTGATATTACCGATGCCGAATCTGTTGAAAAAACAATTAAAGAGATAAAGCCTGATGTTGTGGTTCATTGTGCCGCATGGACTGCTGTTGATGCGGCAGAAGATGAGGAAAACAGGGACAAGGTATTTGCTGTCAATGTTAAGGGTACGAAGAATATTGCCCATGCCTGCAAAGGAATTGATGCGAAAATGGTATATACTTCAACCGATTATGTATTTGATGGACAGGGAACAGAGCCTTGGCAACCCGATTGTAAGGATTATAAGCCATTGAATGTATATGGTGAAACAAAACTTGGTGGAGAACTAGCTGTTTCAAATACTTTATCAAAATACTTTATTGTTCGTATTGCGTGGGTATTTGGAAAAAATGGAAATAACTTCATTAAGACAATGTTAAATGTTGGAAAGAAATTTGATACATTAAAAGTCGTAAATGATCAAATTGGTACACCAACTTATACTTATGATTTAGCCCGTTTATTAGTCGATATGATTGAAACGGATAAATATGGTTATTATCATGCGACAAATGAGGGTGGATATATTAGTTGGTATGATTTTGCGTGTGAAATCTTTAAACAAGCTGGATATATCACAAAAGTAAATCCTGTAAC